>JABNAD010000037.1_pt2 | contig 35222 bp, 31 predicted proteins | sample 7240381 | NCBI WGS metagenome assembly JABNAD01 (sample SAMN11332834, study PRJNA596920) | anaerobic digester metagenome | biome: digested sludge; isolation source: digested sewage sludge-derived enrichment culture grown on H2/CO2 | place: Germany: Goettingen
ACTTATGAAGCTTTAAGGTTAAAGACTAAAATTCAATGTTTTAGATTCAAGATTCAAGCAACTACCAAATCCTTTAACGTTTCACGTCTCACGTCTCACTTCTCACTTCTCACGTTTTCACTCCTTATATCCTACCAAATGAAACAGCTCCTGAAGCTGCTCCTGTGTTAGCTGCCCTGGTGCAGTTTCCTTGCCAGCAATGGCAGCAAAGGTGAATGGCGCACCAAGTATTGGCGCAGCAATTCGCGATATTTGGCCACCCTGCCCCATCCCAATTGCCACAATGTTAGCATACTTGGCGTATAGCGATAGGATTTTGGCATTATCGGATGGGAGGTTTACCATACAGGCTATTTTGGCGATATCGGCACCCGAATCGAAAAGAGAATCGGCAATATCATACAACTCCTTACAGGTTGGAGTGCTAGAGTAGTTGTGGTACGAGAGTATCACCCTTCTGTTTAGCTCCTTAGCCTTGTTTACAATAGGTAGTCGCCACTCTGGAGTGGTTTCCATCTCCAAATCAACAAAAGCAGCACCCCAATTCAGGGCGTGTATTAGCTGCTGCGCCCTCTCCTGCTCCGGTATTGCGCCTGCCCTATACGTTGCAATAAGCGCACCGTGGCTGGCAAACACCTCTGCGTACTGCTGGTTGGTGAGGTTTAGCAAATCCATCCTTACCTCGGCCAATGGGTACTTTTGCAAAGTATCCATTAGCTCACTAAACGACAGATTAGCAAGGCTTACACAAATATTACTGGGCAAACTCATTGGCAAATGCTTTAATTTCATCAATCTTAAGCAGCTCAACCTTTACGCTTCCAATCCCCTCCATAAGAACAAAATGAATTCCATCCTGCTCCTTCTTCTTGTCGCGTAGTAAAGTTTCAAAAATAACCATAGGATTAGCGGTTGTAACAATGGGCAAGCCAAGGTCGGTGAGCAGCGCAATAATCCTATCGTGCTCAACCTTGCTCAGGTATCCCTTTTTTAGTGAGAAACCTGCAGAAAAGGCCATGCCAATGCTAACCGCCTGTCCGTGGGGCATACCAGTAACCTTCTCAACTGCATGCCCCCATGTGTGCCCCAGATTTAGCTTACGCCGGATACCAGTCTCACGCTCATCGGCAGTAACAATATCGGCCTTGATGTTAACCGAGCGGTTCACCAAAAAGGTCATTATGGTTTGATTAAAGGCCATTATTCCCGCCTTATTCTTCTCCAAAAAGCTGAACTTATCGGCATCGTATATTAGGGCATGCTTTACCACTTCGGCAAGGCCGTTGCAGTACTCATCCCTGTGTAGGGTACCCAGAGTGCTTATATCGCAGATAACAAATTGAGGCTGATTAAAGGTTCCCACAATGTTTTTAAAACCATCGAGGTTAACGCCATTCTTACCTCCTACACTAGCATCAACCTGAGAGAGCAGCGTAGTTGCAACAAACCCAAAGCTAATGCCGCGCATATAGGTAGAGGCCACAAAACCAGCCAAATCGGAAACAACTCCGCCGCCTATTCCCACAATAAAGGAGCTACGGTCGGCACCCTTATCGAGCAGCCACCTAAACACGTTGGTTGCCGAGATAAAGCTTTTAGACCCCTCGCCCGGTTCAATGGTGTAAACAGGAAACGCAGGGAAACGGCTGCCGTAATGAGCTTCAACATTTTTATCGGTGATGATAAATACGTTTTCGGATGGGATGTACTTGCTTAAATTATCTATTGACTCACCAATATAAATGGTTGAATTGCCAGATAATCCGTTAATTACAACTTTCTCCATGGTGGTATCTTTTTGAAGATATAAAGTTAACCTGTTTTTCTGATTTTGCAGGCTTATTCTGCACAAGAGCTTGCTGCACTAAGCACGATTCTTTGTGAATGCTAGAGAATAAACGCTTCACAAACACTGGGCGCAAACCCTTTCCGCCCCCCTGCTGCACAACCCTACTAAGCACCTGATTCCACCGAACCTGCTGCAAAACAGGCAAACTATTGGTTCTCTTTATATTGGCTATCTGCTCTGATAGCTCCATCCTATTGGCCAAAGCCCAGATTAGGAGGTCGTCCATGGAGTCAACTTCGGATCGCAACTCGGTAAGAAGCTCCTCGGACAGGGCAAAGGAGTGCTGCGTATCCTGCAATGCGCTAAGCAGCGCTGCAAAGCTATCGGGAGTAAGCTGCTGCTGCGAATCGCTAAGCGCATGCTCTGGCGATGGGTGCACCTCAACCATTAGGCCATTTAGCCCCTGCTCCAACCCGCGCTGCGCAATTATTGGCACAAGGTTTCGCCTTCCGGCGATATGGCTTGGGTCGCAAATTATGGGCAGGTTGGGCATGCGCTCCTTTAAGCTGGATGGGATGCTCCAGTAAGGCTGATTCCTAAAGATGGACTTTCCCCACCACGAGAAGCCCCTATGTATTGCGCCCAGCTGCGTTATGCCCACCCTCGCAAAGCGATTTATGGCACCCTCCCAAAGGTCAACATCGGGGCTAAGCGGATTCTTAACCAGCACAGGGATATCCACGCCACGAATGGCCTCGGCAATCTCCTGAACCGTAAACGGATTGCTAACGGTGCGAGCGCCAATCCAAAGCAAATCTACCCCATGCTTAAGCGCCTCGTAAACGTGACGCTCATTGGCAACCTCTGTTGCCACGGGAAGTCCCGTTTCCCGCTTAACCATGGCCATCCACTTTAGCGCCTCGGCACCAACACCCTGAAACGTTCCTGGCGATGTGCGCGGCTTCCATACCCCAGCACGGAAATAGTGCGTTCTGCCATCGGCGCATAAGGCTTTTGCCACATCCAGCAGCTGCTCGGGCGATTCGGCGCTGCATGGCCCTGCTATTATTAGCGGATTCCCGGTGGATACCCGCTCCGTAAGACTCTCAGTTAAACCATTTACTATCATCACTATAATGTTATTCTGTTATACATTTTGATGCTCACCCATTACGCGCCTATCAAAGGCTCTACGGGTTGCGTGTGCGCTGTTTATTAAAGATTTAAGGGCATTCGCATCGTTAACGGCCAATGCATCGGCAATTAGCTGGAGCACAGACTGCATCTCGGCAACCAGCTCCTTGATATTGTGATTATTCTGCTCAAAGATGGGAATCCACACATCGGAAGGGCTACAGGCCAAGCGAGTTGCAGAGCCAAACCCAGAAGCAGCTAGGTTTTGCCAGCCATCCTGCCTAAAGCCGTGCAATGAAGCGTAGGCATAGGCCAGCAGCTGAGGGAGGTGCGATACCAGAGCAACACTAGAATCGTGCTGCTGGGCAGTGCAGAAAAAGGGGCGTGCGCCAATCTCGGCAATAGTGGTACACACCAGTTGCAACGCCTCCTTTGCGCTTTGCTCCTGATTGCAAATGGCAAAGGGTTTTCCGTGGAATAGCAGGGCATCGGCACCCAAAGCGCCGCCGCTCTCCTTACCAGCCATGGGGTGTGCAGCAACAAATGCCCTCCTATTGCTATGCGTGTCCACAGCACTACAAATGGCCGCCTTTGTTGAGCCTAGGTCCATTACTGTACAATCGGCTGGGATATCGCTCAGCAGCTGCGGTAGCAGCGCAATGGCCGCATCAACGGGAATTGCAACCACCACTAGCTTTGAGCGGGACACCGCATCGGAGAGTGTTGCCACTGCATCAAAAGCCCCAATGCTGAGGGCCTGCTGTGCGTTTGCCTGCTGCAAATCGGAACCAAAAACCCAGTGCCCTTTGCGGCGCAGCGCTAATCCCATTGATGAGCCCATTAATCCGGCACCAATTACTGTTACATTCATAGCTGTACTGGTTTAGCGAATTATTTCAAAAGCCCATGAACGCCTAATGGCACTGGCAAATGTTTCAACAGGGGCGCAAAGCGATATGCGTAGGAATCGCTCACCATTTGAGCCAAACACGCTACCCGGCGCTAAAAAGATTCCCGTTTGCCGCAGTATCTCTGCCGAGAAGGACTCGGAGTCGGCTACATAGGGCGGAATGCGGCACCAAACAAACAATCCAGCATGCGAGGCCACCACCTCACAGTCCAGCTCGCGGGCAAGCCTAATGGCCAGCTGCTTACGCTCCTTGTACTGCTGGTTAAGCGATACAAACCACTCATTCCCCATGCCCAAGGCCGCCGCAGCCGCCAGCTGAACTGGCAACGGCATCCCCGATTCCATGTTAGACCTAAACCGCTCTACCAGCCCAATAATCTGCGGGTTGCCCACCAGCATCCCCACACGCCAACCGGCCATGTTGTACGATTTGCTAAGCGAGTTTAGCTCCACGGCAACCTCCTTTGCCCCCTCAACGCTAAGAATACTAATGGGATTCGGGTTTAGGATGAAGCTGTACGCATTATCGCTACAAATAACGATGCGATGCTCACTGGCAAAGGCAACCAACTCCCTAAACAGCTCAACAGAGCCCACTGCACCCGTTGGCATGTGCGGATAGTTTACCCAAATAACCTTAACCCGCTTTAGCAGATTTGGGTCCAGCGCCTTTAGGTTAGGACAAAAGCCCTGCTCATCGGTCATATCGTACTCAACAACTTGGGCTCCAGCCAATCGTGCGGCAATGGCATAAACGGGATAACCCGGATTGGGAACCAACACCACATCGCCATCGCCAAGCAAAGCCATGGAAAGGTGCAGTATTCCCTCCTTTGAGCCCATAAGCGGTAGCACCTCGGCAGGGGTATTTAAATCAACACCAAAGTGCTGCTTATACCACCTAGCAATGGAATCAACCAAAATCCTATTTCCCCTTGATGCCTGATATCCGTGCACATTGGGTTGTGCCGCAGCAGCGGTTAGCTCATGCTGCATTGGTGCTGGCGGGGGTAAATCGGGGTTACCTATGCCAAGGTTGATAACATCAACGCCCTGCTCCCTAAGCCAGCTGAGCTCCTCCATTTTTTGCGCAAAAAAGTACTCGGTAGTACCCTGTAATCGCTTTGCGATATCAACATTCATGATTTTGTGTTTTTGATGATTCTACAGATGAGCCCTGCATTGCCATTTCAGCATGAGGGTAAACGCCCATAACCCAAAGCGAAGGCAGGCTGAGCGAGAGCCGGGAGAGCATGCGCTTTGCCTGTTCCATGGTGCCAAAGCAGATATCGGCATGGAAAATATACTCCCACGCGTGCCCCACCATGGGTAGCGATTGCAGCATGGTTAGGTTGGCGCCAGAGTCGGCAATATGGTTAAGGACACCCGCAAGGCTGCCCGGCTGGTGCTTTAGAGCAAAGGCGATGGTGGTTTTTACGGCAACATCGGAGGCAATTGGCTGATTTATGGGGCTAAGCACAAGGAATCGGGTAAAGTTCTCCTTGTTGGTCTCAATGGATGGAGCAATAACATCCAAGCCGTAAAGGTTTGCCGCCGCCATGCTACCTATTGCCCCTACGCCCCTAAGCGAATGCTGAGCAATATTGCGGGCGCTAAGCGCAGTATCAATGCTCTCCACCACAGACAGGTGCTGATTGCTTCCCAAGAATTCCTTGCACTGCGCCACAGCCATGTAGTGCGACTCTACCCGCCTTAGGCTGCTTAGCGTTTCGCCCGGAAGCGCCATTAGGTTTTGAGTAATGCGCAGGTAAACCTCGCCTATTACGCTTAGCCCCGACTCGCGGATTAGCAGAAAATTGGGAAGGATGCAGCCCACCAGCGAGTTCTCTACGGCCATAACGCCATAGTGCGCCTTGCCCTTTACTACCGAGTGCACCAACTTCTCAAAGGTGGCGCACTCAACAAGTTCGGCACCTTGCGGCCAGTACGACTCAACGGCCTCCTGATGGAAGGCCCCTTGGTAACCCTGAATTGCAACACGTTTTTTCATAACCTCCTTAAAATGAAAAAGGCCCCCGATTTGGGAGCCCTTCTGTTAAACTTCTGGTTTTGGTATTCACACAGCAGTATTGGCTCCCGAGTACTCTTGGAAGAAATAGTAGTAGTAAAAGCCAAAAAATAAAGCACTTGCTGTGTGCATAGTTCTAATATGGTATTAACAAAAGAGGCCCCGCAGTGCGGGGCCTTTAATATTATGGTTTGTAAGTTACATCACTTTAGTCCATACTATTGCCAGCCCCTTTATTGCTAAAGAAGTAAAAGTAATAGGCGTAATATGAACGGGTCAAAATCATTTTGTGCAGTATTTGAGTGCAATGATACAAACTTTTGGGAAAGATATCATCAAACCCAATCACTTTTTCTAACAATGCAAAGCAACATGATCGAGCCAGTTAAAGATCATCCTTTTGCCCTCTTGGGTTAAAATGGATTCTGGATGAAATTGCACGCCGCAAATATCCAATTCCCTATGGCTCAAAGCCATTATACAACCATTGCTATCAATTGCATTTACCTGCAAACAAGGCGGAAGGGTATCCTTCTTAACCACCCACGAATGGTATCTTCCTACCACAAATCTATCGGGAACCCCATTAAAAAGGAAATGCTTATTGCCAATGGAATCAATAGCAGAGGCCTCTCCATGGTAAACCCGCTCTAGGTTCTCAAGTTCACCACCAAAGGCCTGTGCAATAGCCTGTTGGCCAAGACAAACTCCTAAAATTGGTTTCTGCTGCTGATATTCCTCAATTAAAACTAATAGATCTCCCGACTGGGATGGTAATCCAGGTCCTGGTGAAAGGATAATACCATCATAGGACCCAACTGCACCAAAATCTATAGCATCGTTACGATAAACATCAACCTCACAATTTGGATACTCCTGAACGTAGTGAACCAGATTGTAGGTAAAAGAGTCATAATTATCGATTACAAGGATACGCAAAGCGCTATAAGTATTAATTATAACCGTATTGGTAACATTACCTCTTCATCTGCACTATTGCCTCGGCAGGATTCTCTGCCTTAAAAACAGCATTACCAGCAACCAACACATCGGCACCAGCATCAAAAAGCGCCTTAGCGTTACCAGTACCAACGCCACCATCAACCTCAATAAGGGTATTGCATCCCTTGCGGGTAATCATGGCCTTTAGGCGCTGCACCTTAGAGTAGGTGTTCTCAATAAACTTTTGACCGCCAAAACCGGGGTTAACGCTCATTAGTAGCACTAGGTCGCAATCGGCAACAATATCCTCAAGCACCTCAACCGATGTGTGCGGGTTTAGCACAACACCAGCCTTCATGCCCAGCTCCTTTATGCGCGAAAGCGTACGGTGCAAATGGGTGCACGCCTCGTAGTGAACGGTAATAATATCGGCACCCGCATCGCGGAAACGCTCTAGGTACCTATCTGGATCAAGAATCATCAAGTGCACATCTAATGGCTTGCTAGCATGCTTCTTAACCACCTCTATAACGGGAAATCCGTACGATATGTTTGGAACAAACATCCCATCCATAATATCAAGGTGAAACCAATCGGCCTGGCTACTATTAACCATTTCAATATCGCGCTGCAGGTTGCCAAAATCGGCAGATAAAAGCGATGGGGCTATTAAACGGCTCATGGTGTAGTTTTTTTGCAAAGGTAAAAAAGGAATCTAGACCTACCAAAAAGGAAAAACCCCGATAATTCGGGGTTTAACCTAGGTAACTTTTTAGTATTTTGCTGCGTGTAGTTTGCTTTAACCGCTTAATGGCCTTCTCTTTTATTTGGCGCACTCTTTCGCGGGTTAAGTCAAAAACTTCGCCAATCTCTTCCAGTGTATGCGGATGTTTGCCGTTTAAACCAAAGTACAAGCGAATGATGTTGGCCTCGCGTGGTGTTAAGGTTGCTAAAGCACGCTCAATCTCCTTGCGTAAGCTGTCGTTAAGTAAGCCTCTATCGGGCGGAGGAGAGTCGTGTGAAAGCAGCACATCGTACATGTTTCCATCCTCATCCTGGGTAAGTGGGGCATCCATAGATATATGCCGACTCGAACTTTTCAGTGCCTCCTTAATATCGTCGGGAGCAATTTCCAGAACATCAGAAAGCTCGTCAATGGAAGGTTCCCTCTCGAAAAGCTGCTCCAGTTCGGTAAAGGCCTTATTGACCTTATTAATGGATCCTATCTTGTTGAGTGGAAGCTTTACAATACGAGCCTGCTCGGCAAGAGCTTGAAGTATGGACTGGCGAATCCACCACACAGCGTAGGAAATGAACTTAAACCCACGCGTCTCGTCAAAACGCTGAGCAGCTTTAATAAGCCCTAGATTCCCTTCGTTGATCAGATCGGGCAAACTAAGCCCTTGATTCTGATACTGCTTTGCAACCGAAACAACAAACCGAAGGTTAGCCTTTACCAGTTTGTTAAGCGCCTCCGCATCCCCCTCTTTCAGCTTCCGAGCTAAGGTTACCTCCTCGTCCGGGGTGAGAAGATCTACCTTCCCGATTTCGTGCAGGTACTTATCCAGAGAGACTGTCTCCCGGTTAGTTACCTGTTTGATAATTTTAAGCTGTCTCATAACAAATTATAAAGTATCAGGTATTGTGCTAGTTTTTTTCCCTAAATCCCGCCCATACCTAATCCCGAATTTCAATCATCAACCCCACTCGAACTGCAATGGGGCTGCACTCTGATTGAATAGAGATAATTGGTTCCTGTTAACGGTTGCCCCCGCAAAACACACAACCAATTCATTTACAAGCAAAGAGAATGTTTTTCCTGTGCTTTTTTCAAACTTGAATATAACTAATAATACAAGACATTATACTTTTCAGCATATTTTTTTTAATTTTGTGCCAATAATGAAACATTTTCCAAGAAATGTTTGGTTAATCAAATCATTATTAACTAATATTGCAAAATGTTTCCCTCGAGTCTCTCGAAATTCTTCTGAAACAATTCCACTTTAACACAGTCGAAAATTTCTTTTAATTCATTCACACTATTCCCAGTGGTTGGTACTACTTTCTTACAACCAATTTGAAAAACTTTATGTACGATATTTTAGAACTTAACAAGAAGCTTCTGCCCGAGTTACGGGAGATAGCTAAAGAAATGAAGATCAAAAAGATTGAATCGCTCCGAAAACAGGATTTAATCTACCAGATTCTTGACCAACAGGCTATTACGATAGCCAGCCGCGATGTTAAATCGGGCGAAAAGGATAGGGATAAGAATCGCGACAGGAACAAGGAGCAGCAACGTGTCGAAAAAAAGGATATTAAACCTATAAAGAAAGACAAAGACGCTCCTCAAGGCCCTAGCGCCAAACCAGCAGAACAGCCCGCTCCCGTAGCAGCAGCCCCAGCAGCTCCCGTAGCACAAGCGGCCTCATCTCCTGCTCCAGCACCCGCACCTACAGCAGCACCCGCAACAGAAAAACCAGCTTCCCAGAATAACGATCGCTCCGATAAAATGGATCGAGAAAAGCGCAAACGCTTTACCCGAAAAAAGGAGGGAGAGGCTACACCCGAATACCGTACATCGGCAAATAAACCTCAACAGGAAAAACCAAAAGCAACCAGCGAAAAAGCAGTCCCCCTACCAGAGGTTGAGGTTGACGAGCCAGAAGTGGTAGCCTTTGATGAAGCCGAAGAGGTAATTGTACCAACACCAGAAGTTACACCTGCCGTTGAAGCCAGCCCAGAAGAGGGTAACGAGCCAATGGAAAAGGTTGAGGTTCCCCGTGAGGAAATCACCACTCCAATGCCCGAGCGCAACCAGGAAGGTGAAAAGAAACCGTTTGTTAGAGAGCAACACGGACGCAAAACCTTTGAAAGAAGGGGCAACGACAGAAATGGCGAAAGACCTGCCGACCGTTTTGACTTTGACGGCGTTGTGGCAGCAACAGGCGTACTTGAAATTATGCCCGATGGTTACGGATTCCTTCGTTCATCGGACTATAACTACCTTAGCTCACCCGATGATGTATATGTATCGCAGTCGCAAATAAAGCTGTTTGGGCTAAAAACTGGCGATACCGTTACAGGAACCATTCGTCCTCCCAAAGAGGGTGAAAAGTACTTCCCCCTTATTAAGGTGAACGAGATAAACGGACGTACCCCAGACTTTATCCGCGACCGTATTCCCTTTGACTACCTAACCCCACTCTTCCCTAACGAGAAGTTTACCCTTATTGGTAATGGGCAAAATAACCTATCGGCACGTGTTGTTGATATGTTCTCCCCCATAGGTAAGGGACAGCGTGGTTTAATTGTAGCCCAACCCAAAACGGGTAAAACTATTCTGCTAAAGGATATTGCTAACGCAATAGCAGCAAATCACCCAGAGGTGTACATGATTGTTCTGCTTATTGACGAACGCCCCGAGGAGGTTACCGATATGGCACGTAGCGTTAACGCCGAAGTGGTTTCATCAACCTTTGATGAGCCTGCAGAGCGCCACGTTCGCGTTGCAAACATTGTACTTGAAAAGGCAAAACGCCTTGTAGAGTGCGGCCACGATGTGGTTATTCTACTAGACTCCATAACCCGTTTGGCCAGAGCATTCAATACCGTTCAGCCAGCATCGGGTAAGGTGCTATCGGGTGGTGTTGACGCCAATGCGCTACACAAGCCCAAACGATTCTTTGGTGCGGCTCGTAACATTGAGAACGGTGGCTCACTTACCATTCTTGCAACCGCACTTACCGAAACGGGTAGCAAAATGGACGAGGTTATCTTTGAGGAGTTCAAAGGAACTGGTAACATGGAGCTACAACTTGACCGCAAGCTATCGAACAAGCGTATTTACCCAGCTGTTGATATCACGGCATCGAGCACCCGCCGCGAGGATCTGCTACTTGATAAGGAAACCCTTAGCAAGATTTGGATACTCCGCAACTACCTAACCGACATGAATTCGATAGAAGCAATGGAGTTCCTAAAGGATAGGTTAATTAGAACACAAACCAACGAAGAGTTTCTACTCTCAATGAATAGCGATTACTAGAAGAAGGGGCCTTGAGCCCCTTCTTTTTTGCTAAATACCTTGATTTTGCCACATTCGCCTTTGCTACTTAGAAATCATTTAACCATTAGTTAGAAACCGATGAAAAAACTACTACTTACCCTAATCATTACCATTAGCGCGCTAGCTGCTAAATCTCAAACTGTAAATGGAATTTCACTAGACAAAATTGATGCTACATACATTGATATTGTTGAGTATAGAAAATTTGTGAGCGATAAAGTGAATATTCTTCTCGATTATGGTCAACACTCGCATATTCTTTACAACGAGGAGCGATTCGTTAAGGATGAGAACGGAAAGGATATGGAGTTCAACTCCATTATAGATGCTCTAAACTTCCTATCTACGTATGGTTTCGAATACATAGACTCCTATGTAACCGTAAGCAAAGAGAGCAGTACCTGCCACTTTCTTATTAAACAAAAAGAGAAACCAAGCGGGAATAAAGCAGAGACAACCACACAAGCCAATCCAGAATAGAGCAAATTCTGCACACCACATACACAATACAAAAAGAAAGTTTTGTGGTGCAGGCTATAAAGATGCACTTTATAACAATATGGGGCAGGGTGTTCCATAATCCAATAATCGTAGCTATCTTTGTGGGACTTACAACCTGGGGCTGACGCTGGTTTTGACAGCAAGCAGAAAGGGTTTGTAAGCATGCCGAGCGTTGTGAAGCTGGCTCGTTAATCTCAGGACTCAAACTTTTAAACGGCGAATCAAATTACGCTCTCGCTGCCTAATTACGCAAAGCGAATTAGCTTAATTCCGGGGCCAAGGTGCTCCAGAACGAGATGTCTCGCAGAGGGTTCCGTCCTGTTGCTCCCTGCATACGAGGCACCAATCAAATGGGAATAGCCAGAGCGATGTCTCTAAGCACTGGTGAAACTTTAGAGAATAAGGGTTAGCTCGGTTGCCTTGCACCTGGTTACCCCCGACAATCAAGAAAGGCTAAGCATGTAGAAAGCAAACTGGTTCCTTGTTTGGACGAGGGTTCGAACCCCTCCAGCTCCACCCAGTACTAAGTACACACAAAACCGCTCTAAGAGTTATTTTCTTGGGGCGGTTTTGTTTTATGGGGGTAATACTGCCATTAGGGAATAAATATCAGAGTGTATTGTTAAACACATCAAAAAACGTTAAGTAGCAATACCTTTAAGAAAAAGAGCTATCCCTAGAACTGAAACTTTCAACTACTACTCATCGAATTTAGCTGCACTTTTTATATCCTATTTCAGATGCCTGCCATAATTAGCTGTGGAATAGGCAATGTATAGTTGAAGTAAGAAAATGAAACCTACAAATAAAATGGGCTATAGTATTAAATATTAACAGATTGCTAACTTTTGGTGAGTTTAGCCATTAGTACTGGAAAGTTTGTTGTTTAAAAATAGCAGAGTTGCTCAATGGCCTTGTTCTGGCTTGATGAATTGGGCTCAGTACATAGGTTGTACTATTTCACCCAATTTGTTAATTGTGTAGATAGTTCGTTTGTATATATCATTTGGATTTACATTCCATACCTGGGCATATCCGTTGCTAAACTGTGTACTGCCATCGTACCCCTTTAGAGATATTATTCTGTCACCCATTTTATCAATAAAATACCATTCGTTATTGTATTGCACTTTAGCCATACCTTCACCAAATGGACGTGGGTGGTTATATATACACGGAATAACAAGTTTGCCTGTAGTATTAATATACCCCCATTTATTTGACGCCCAGTTACCACAACGTACAGCAGCCAAACCCTCGCTAAAATTCCTAACATTGGCGTAAATGAGAGGTATAACAATTTCGTTGTTGGAATTTATAAATCCACATTTATAATTAGGGTAAATTCCCTTTTTTACCCTAATTAACCCCTCGGATGGTTTGCCAATATAATCGAAGTTAGTTACCATTTTTTAATGCTGATTAAAGTCTTATTGTTGGAGTTGTAATATGCTTTTCAAATCTTCGAAATCATCCAGAAGAAAAGTGTGGGAGTAAATTAATGTGCTTTCGGATGTGTGACTGTTGGTGTCATAACAAAACTTATCGATGTTTTGATACCTGACAATATTAATACTGTTTTTGTGCTGATTAAGCACATAGGTAATTGATGTGCCTTGCCAAAGTGACTCTCGTATATCTTGGTTAGCATCACTACAAAAAAGGACAAACTTCTTACCACCAAAGAGTTTACATGTTTCAAAAAGTTCTAAACGAATTCTGCTGAAGGGATGATTTTGCAATCTCCCGCACGGAGTTTTTGCCAACTCATTTAACCACTCAATAGTGCCAGGCCAATCGTAAGGAATGCTTGTGGCTTTAGTGCAAACCATTATACTGTTTTTGCTAACCCAAAATTCATCTCCGTTGGATTTGTCGAAAAACTGAATAAGACCTTGTTCCTTGAAATTACCTTCTAACGTTTCATAATCCCAACGAAAGGTTGACCAACCTTTGTAGGTATCGGAGCAACGGACTTCGCTAGTTTTATTCTTGCTAAATATTTCTTTAAAAACAGGTTTGCCAGTTCGCACTTCAAAGGCATTAATTAGTTCATATGCGGTATTAAACTGTAGGTTGTGGTCGATAAATATGGCGGTGCTCCAAGACATAATGTTACGTTTATAATTGTTTCACTCGTCTAAATCTTCTTCGTGAAAATGAATAACGGTTGTATTGCAGATAATACGATAATCGAAACGACGGCATAGCCATAATGAGCACCTAAAGGTAAAGTCCGCTTCAAAAAATACCTTAACCTCTATAATCCAAATAGAATCCCATTCCCTTGTTGATATTTCGCAGGGCTTTACCGAGGCGACTTCAAAGGGCATTTGTTTGTGGAATATTTCTAGAAATTGATTTGGGGAAGGAACATCCTCGCCTTTGATTATTTTACCACCAATAATGCGAAGAGTATTCTCAAGTCGGTTGTATAGAATTCCTATCTGTTTATTGGAGAACATTAATTGGTTGTAATTTGTGCGTATTCAAAGATATTATTTTCAGGCATAAAATAGATGGGGATTAATTCCGCCCAGAGGGATTTTATTTTAATGTATCGTTATCCCAATTTTTGGGGTTGGATATGATGTATTGTGATATGTTTTGGTATGCTTGTTCGTTTCGGATTATGTGTTCGTAATAATTGCGTTGCCATAATTTATTATGAAATGGTTTCCAATCATTGTCTTTTACACTGCTAATATAATTTACTGTTGTTATTGATTTGAATGCTCCCACTATGTCGCCAACGGTCGGAATATTTTCTGTCGGGGCATCACCTTGTGGGGCACTCCCTGTCGGGGCATCCCCTTGTGGGTGCCCGTTTTTATTAGGGTCGACCACAAGGGTCGCCCCTACGGGTTTCGTTTCCACCATTTCCACAATGCAATGGAAATGGTTTGGCATCACAATGTATTCATGCAACACAACATTTTTAAATCGTTGCGGGATGTTTAACCATTCGTTTTCAACCATTCGCCCTGCATCGTTCAATACCATTTTGCCATTTTCGATGTGCCCAAATAAATGTTCGCGGTTTTGCACACAAATGGTTATAAAATAGAATCCTAATTGCGAATAATCGTATCCTTTTAGGCGAATGCTGCGACGGTGGTGTTTTTCGGGGTTGTAAGTCATCGCATGTGGTATGATTTATAAGTCATAGAGAACATCCTCTTTACCGGAAAATACTTGATATGAATATTATACATAAGTATCAACCTAATGAGCAGATACAATTTGCTTCTGCAAAAGAGCGATTAAATCATCAAATAGATATTTAAATGCAATCCAATATCTCTACTCCCCTTTCCCTCTCCCAACCTTACTCTTAACTACAAGGAATAGCACCGTTAGAGCAGGGAAAAGGGTTATGGCGTTGGCTAGGATTATGGGTAAATCGTTTAGCATTATGCCGTAAATAAGCCAAAGGGTAATGCCAATGTTAAACATTAGGTACATAACCAGCGATATACCCTCTGTATTGCGGGTTTTGATAACCTTTACTGCTTGAGGGAAAAAAGAGAACGTGGTAAATGCTGCGGCAACTAGGCCTAAAACTCTCACTAAATCCATGGGTGCTGTATTTGTTCTGATATGGAACGAAGTAATAACAAGATTATTTTAGGGTTGCAAAAAAGTGCTTAAGCTCCTGCTTCTTCTCTGGAGGAAGGGAATGCCAACGAATGCCATCAATGGCACCCTGTAAGCCCATTAGCATATTTATACAAGCAGTGCTATCTATAGCCCTAATACGCATAAAGGCATTAATTGCCCCAGCGCTACGCAGCGCTTGGGGCGTATCAATGCCTACTTCTATTAGCTTATCGGCAACTACTTTGCCTATATTGGGTAGCGTTGTAAGCTCATCCATGCCACATGCTTTTGGTTAGCAAATGTAGCAATAACTTAAATGCATACCATTGCGTTGGTTTCTATTCTAGAGCAATTGCCCTTACATAAACAGGCTTTAGCTGCTCTAAAACAGAATGGTACCCCAATTTAACGTGGCACTTACTCATTTGGAGTATCGTGGAGGGGCTTTTCGTTGTTCTCATCCAAAACGTACTCCATTCCAGAGCAATCGGGCATTCTTACCTTAAAGCCATTTTTAGCAAAAAATTCCGTTTTCCCCTTCTCGCTAAACAACCTGATGTTTGGAATTCCAACCCTTCTACACTGGTCAACTAGCAACCCCAGCACCATAGAGCCAATGCCGCAGCCCTGAAAATCGGGATGAACCATAAGATCTACAATGTGGGCATGAAGGATACCATCGGATATAATACGCCCAAACCCAACCAATCGACCCTCGAAGTAAACGCCTATCATATACCAGCTACCCTGCAGCGAACGGTAGAACGCCCCTGGGCTAAGCTGATGCCCCTTGTTCCATTCTGCAGCAGAATAGAGGCTAAAGTATTCGGCCATCTCAGGCATTCCGCTGGAAACCTTTATCCTATCAAACACAACTGGCTCCATCCACTTTAGTTTATGGGTTAACAACCTACATTGAGACCAATCTAAATACAAAAGGTTAACGCACCTAGATTAATACAACAAACAAGAAGCATAGTATAAAAACTACACCAAACTATGCTAAATACTGATAAATAAGGGTTTATAAAATAAAAGTGCGATTCCAATGCGTGAAAAAGCGTTCGGAATCGCACAATGCGTACAGGTAAACTGATACAAAATGGAACTAAATATTTGGTTAGATTAGGTTAGAAATGGCATCCTGATGCTGAGGGAAAAGGAACCTGAAGCCATGTTGTAAGAGTTTTTCGGGCTTTACATTCTGATTGGATAGAAGTAGCTCTCGCCCCATGTCTCCTAAAATGAGCGTTGTTAGTGATACTGGTATCCCCATAAAGGCGGGGCGTTTTAAGCGTTGGGCAATGCTCTTAACTAGGGCTTTTTGCGCCACCGATTTCTCGGCAACTAGGTTAAACGGGCCACGTGCAGCCCCATTCTCCAGAAGAAAAAGAACTGCGCGCACATGGTCGGCAATATGAATCCAAGAAACTTGCTGGTTTCCATTTCCAAACCATGCACCAGCAAAGAACTTAACTGGATTGGCCAGAGCCTTTAGCATTCCGCCGTTGGAGGCAAGCACTGCTCCGGTACGTAAAAATACAAGCCTAATTCCGTACGACTCAACTGGTTTAGCAGCTCGCTCCCAGCTATCAACAACATCGGCCAAAAAACCTTTGCCCATAGGGGATTGCTCTGTTAGCGGGGTACCAGCTTGGTAAGGGTAATACCCAATGGCCGATCCCTGTATAAAAACCGAAGGTTTTACTTTTGCATGATGCACAGCCTTAACCAGTGCTTGGGTTGAGCTAATTCGCGATTGCAGAATGCGCTCCTTACGGGATTTGGTCCACAACCCCTCGCTAATATTTGCTCCCGATAGGTTTATTACGGCATAGCAACCCTCTACCGCATGCACTAAGCCTGCTATTGTAACACCGTCCCACCCCTGATAATCCACCTTATCGCCAAAAAGAGCACGTACCTTTTGGCGACTGCGCGATAGAATGGTTACGGAATAATCATTCTGCAAGAGCAGGGCAACGAGCTCCCGTCCAATTAATCCAGTGGCACCAGCCACAACAACTCGTTTAGGTACAGGCTTCATACTCATAGGTATTTAAGGAACTGTTACCGTTACTTTAGATGCAATTTCAAGCGCAGTAGTTAGCGTCGATAAATCGGGGAATAGCTCGCCTGTTACACCCGATGGATGGCTATGTCCAATGGGCTTAAATTGATATATTCCAGCACCTTTAGATAGATCAACCTCAACAGAGTAAACCACTGCTGGTTGGCACGATGTTTTGTACTCCTCGTCGTTAGGGAATTTGCTGTTGTGCCAGTATTCGTTCCAATCCCACGTTTGGTTAACCTCCATAAAAAAGCGTAAGGTAGCATACCCCGTAGGTACAGAGGTTGAAAGCACAAAATTTCCCTGTGGAGTAGCACCTGTTATGACATCGGGTAAAGGGGAATCGGCACTGGGAATTAGCAAACCATCGGAAGCCTTAACGCCCCTTTTGTGCGACCAGTAGGGCAATGCAGCGGGCCTACGGCGTTCGCCCGGAGTCCATTTCCCGTCCTTATTAACGCCATACCTAAATATACCTGTAGCTATTGATTTAGAGGCGTAAAGAGTGCTAATGTACTTGCCATCGCTATCCTCAACCCAAAAGACTAATAGTGGGTGGTAAAACGATTTTCCCGAAGTAAACTCAATTGACACGGGTAGCCCGCTGGATTGGGGATTTGTGCTAAGCGACTCTGCTATAACTGCCTCCTTTTTACTTCCAACATTGGAACAGGAAAAAAGCAAAAAGGAAACACCCAAAAACAAAAATATTCTACGCATATCCTAATATTTTGGGGTTATACCTAAAACTCAACAATAATTCCAATTGTTGGGAGAATGGTACCTCCTCCATCGTTTTCAACCTTTTTTAGGATGTAACGCTGAGGATCGTTAGGATCCACTACACGGTTTCCATTCTCATCAACTACTGGAATAAGCCTATCGGCTTCGTCGGACTTAAATCCGTAAATATTCTGAATGTCTATGTAGAAATTAAGAGTCCAGTTCTTTAGATAATACATCTTATCTACCCTCACGTCTAGCTGATGAAAAGAGCCAAGCCTTAGTGAGTTGTATCTGCCATAATCCAGATATGCTCTTCCCTGTGCATCAAATGCCTCTATAAGAGTAGATTTATCCATATCGTAAGGAGTGTATGGGGCGCCTCCCACAAATCGCCACTTTGCACCAATATCCCAGTTGCGCTTAAAGCTGCGGGTTGCGGTTACCGTTAAAATGTGCCTATTATCCCATGCTGTAGGGATTGTTTTTGATACTGGTTGCAGGTTCTGATTTACCGCCTTTGTATTACTCCAAACCAGCGTGTATGAGAGAATAAAGTTAATCCCCTTTAAATCCTTATTCCGATACAAAACCTCGGCACCATAGGCATCGCCCTTTCCGGTGGAAATAACCTCCTCGTCGCCAAAGGTGCCAAAGTCGGCGCCCTTGCTAGCTAACGATATGGAGTCGGTAACGGAGAATGGGTAGCGGTTGTAGATTTTGTAAAAGCCCTCAATGGTAAATTTACTTGCCTCATTGGGCTGCCACTCTATGCCCGCCACAATATGGTCGCTTTGTATGTACTTAAGCTTATTGGTTTTATTAACCAACGCGCCTAACTCATCCTTGTAGCCAAGCATGGTGTATGCTGGCTGCTGGTAGTAGCGACCAACGTTAAAGTTAAGGTACATATTGGGCATAAACTGGTAGGCTGCTGAAAAACGAGGGCTAATCTGCTCAAACATGTTCGACATTGATGATGAGAAGCTATTAGCATCGGTTCTAATTCCAAGGGAAAGGGATAGCTTTTTATTAAAAAAATCTCGGCTTACCTGTCCAAAAGCGTTCCATTTAAAAAGATCGAGGTTGGTGCTATAGGTTTCATTACCAAGAGTACCACCTGTAAAGGTTGCGCGGCAGGTATCGTTAAGGTAACGGGCGTACTCAAAACCTGCACCGTAGTTGAACTTATAGTTGGACTCGGTGCGTATGTCGCGCTCGTAACGGAACTTGTTCTCTATCTCCTGCGATGTGTAATCCAGCAGCTTAATATCGGCCTTATTGTTATCGCGGTACTTGTACTGCCTATTGTTAAGCATGTTACGGCTAACCACCCAGGTATCGAACCCATTGCTATAGTAGTGCTTGTAAACCACACCTAGAGTATAGTTCCATTGGGTATTTACAGGAACATAGTTTAAGATGTACTGCTGCCCCTCATCGGGATTCTCAAGCCCCGTGTTAAGGCTAAACTCATCTATAGCGCCTAATCCCACTACAGTAATCTCGTTCTTATCGTCAATCTTAGTTTTGGTTTTGAACTGAAAATCGTTGTATGTGGGTAGAAATGGCAGTCCAAGCGCATCGAAAAGGAACTGCAAGTAGGACCTACGAGCAGAAAAAATAAAGGAAGACTTATCCCCCATTGGGCCATCAAGAGTTAAGGCCAAATCGGATGCTCCCACAGCTCCTTTTATCTTTAACCGGTCTATGTTGCCATCTATAAGCCTAAAATCTAGCACGGAGCTGGTTGCATTACCCTTTGATGCAGGAAAAGCGCCCGAGTAAAAGTTTACCTCGCGCACAAAATCAACATTAATTATACCCACAGGGCCGCCCGATGCACCTTGGGTTGCAAAGTGGTTAAGGTTGGGGATCTCCACTCCATCAAGGTAAAAGCGGTTCTCCGAGGCTCCTCCTCCCCGCACAATAACATCGTTTCGGTAAGCTGGAGTAGATGCTACACCGGGTAGCGACTGGATTACACGGCTAATATCCCTATTACCGCCAGGATTCTTCTCAATCTCATCAATGCCTATCCTGCGAAGGGAAACGGGGCTCTCCTCGCTCTTTCTAAATGGCGACGCGGTTACGGTAACGGCATCTATCTGCACCGAGGTTTCGTCCATAGCAATATCGATGTATGCGGTACGAGCATTGGTAACCATTACAGCAGATGAAATAAAGGTTTCGAAACCAATTGCCGATACACGTAGCTCAACAAAGCCAGGCTTTAACCCCGAAAAGCTAAATTTACCATCAAAGTCGCTGGTAGAACCAATGGTTGTATTCCAAACCACAATATTGGCAAAGGGAATGGGCTCATTGTTCTTCTTGTTATAAACCCGCCCCTGAATAGTTCCCGATTCCTGTGCTAACAGCAAAAAGGGAAAAGCAATGAGTACTATAAAGGACAAAATATATTTTTTCATACACACCTAGTTTCTTTGGTTAGGGAACAATTGTATAGCAGTAAGGTTGTTTTACTTCGAGTAAGTAACGCCATTACCTCCAATTTGTTTAGCTGGACATAATGAATATTTAAACACAAAAATAGCTCGTCAGCCATACAATAAAAATGTACTAATTTAATACACTTCATAACGCTTTTTGTAAATTCGCCCAAAGTGATAGGGATTACATTTACCCTCCAATAATTCAATAACACACAATATATCTGACTATTAACGCACAAACATATTGTTAAAAAGCACCCCACCAAGGGTACAACTACCATGCTTCTTATGGTATAAGTTAAGACTATTTATGGTAATAATACATTGCATTTAGAATAAGCCTTTTTGCCTTTAACCATGAAATTAGGTAACCCACACATAACCGAAACCAAGCAAAGCAACACAGCAACAGAGCTAACGGACTACTTTAGCTCTCTGGCAATTGCCATAGATTTACAAAGCGATGCAGCCTTTGTTATCGATACAAATGGCATTATTCAGGTTTGGAACAAAAGTTTAGAAAGCATTACAATGGTTGATAGGAACCAAATTTTGGGATATAAGCTTGAGGAGGTTAAAAAATCGCTTCTTTACTTGGACAAACCCACGCTAGCAGAACTTGTTCTTGCTAACAAAACCAGTACACACGTAGGCTATCCCATAAACCAAACCGACCAAAACACGTTTACTTGCAACCTAAAATATATAAGCAGCACCAAACAGGAAACAAGTTACATAGTTACCGCATCGAAGCTGTACCTTAAGAATAGCTTAACTGGCGTAATTCAAATCTACAAGAACCCCAATACCCTTTTGGAGGAGGAACTTCTTTTTGATAAAATAAAAACCGAAAGGTTGAGAATAGCCAAGGACTTACACGATGAGCTGGGCGTGCTAGTATCTACCCAAAAAATCTTTTTAAACCTACTCAAGGAGGAGCTAAAAAGTAACCAGCGTTGTACTGAGTATATTGAGCACTCCCTAAACATATCAAACCAAACAATTAGCGCATGCAGCAGGCTAACAAGCAAGCTCAAATCCAACAGCTACCAAAGCAACCTTGTACAAGCCCTGCACAGCCTATCGGTACTAGTGAATAGCACAGGAATGCTTGTTTTAGATGTTGATGTTGACGATGCTGTTGGCACTGTTGATGAAAACACCCAAACTGCCCTGTACAAAATAGTAAAAGAGCTCGTTAATAACACGCTTAAACATTCTAAAGCGCGGAATGCCAAAATTACCTTAAATTTGGATGCAGATAAGGTAAACCTTTTCTATGCCGATAACGGAATAGGCTTTAACACCCAAAACAGAACAAATACAGTAAGCACAACTGGGTTAACAAGCATTTCCGAGAGACTAGACAGCATTGGCGCCAAATGGCAGCTAAAAACAGAACCCCAAGAAGGTTTACAGCTTAATGCGCAAATTGTTTTAAGTAAATGAGCACGATACACAAACAGGAAGTAACCATTGCAATAGCTGACGATCATGAGCTCTTTAGGCTTGGGATGAGGCACCTGTTTGCCTATATATCGTACACCAAGCTTCTTGTTGAGGCATCTAACGGGCAGGAACTTATTGAGAGGCTTGCCGAAAAAAACGTTGATATTGTTTTTATGGACATTCAAATGCCCGTTCTCGATGGCATAGAGGCATCCATACAGGTAAAGAAACGATTTCCACAAACCAAAATCATTGCGCTAACCTCATTTAGCGATGAGGAGTACATCTCCAGAATGCTAGACAGTGGTGCTAATGGATTTATGCTAAAATCGGCATCTATTAGCGAAATAAAAACGGCAATAGAGACCGTATCTAAGGGCAACTCGTTCTTCTCTCAGGAGCTGTTTACCACAATCTCCAAAATGCTACAGACAAAGGAAAAACCGCCTACGCCGAAATTCCCGGAGATTAGCATACGAGAAAGAGAGGTGCTAAAGCTGCTATGCCGAGGGCAGGATACACAGGAAATTGCCAACGAACTTTTTATAAGCCCCAGAACGGTAGAAAAGCACAAGGCAAACCTAATGGCAAAAACAAACACCCAAACCACCCTCCAACTTGTAGTTTTTGCCCTTCGCCAAAGAATAGTAAGCCTACCCACTACGTAAATTTCCCCATACAAAATACATCTTCCAGTAGTAATTTTTTGTAAATACAGTAAGTATTTACTGCCCTTGCTTTATAGGCTATTCACGCATTGATACTCTTAAAGGCAACCTATACATTTGGAAAAATTGCCTTTATATAGATATGAAAGAAATTAGAATTGCCTTAGTAGATACAGATGCAACAACCATAAAAACTCTGGAAGAACAAATTAACAACATTTCCAGCGCTAGCGTTCACTGTATTCTAGCCCCTAACCTGAGCAACCTTTATGAGTTAGAAAGTAAATATGTAAACGTAGTTATTATTGATGCAGACCTCCCAAACTACGCAGGGATTGAGGCTATGCAAAAAATTAACGCGCTGTACTACCCATATGTTAAAATTATTGCTGTAGCCCAAAATATTTCCCTCGACCTAGTTAGAATTATTGTGGAAACCGGAGCGTTGGGTTTAATTAGTAAAAAGGAGATAGCCGCATCGCTTGGTAGCGTAATGCAAAGTGTAATGTGCAACAGGATTTTTATAGAGCCATTCTAAAAAGAATCAGCATTTATAAAACTACAACTTGCTATAAACGGGGTTGTCAACCAGAGTTGATATCTCATCAAAAAAGATTCTTAGCAATCGGTATTTTAACGTATTTTCACAATCGGGAAATTTTAAGGCCAGCAACAAGTAATAGGCTTAGTACTACTACGCACGGCTTTAAACTTATGTGATGGAGGAAGTATGAGAAACCGCAAAAAAGGGGAGTCAAATTGTAGATTCAACTGGCCAGATACGCAACCTGTAAACACTTTTTACCGACAGAATTTGTTACTGCCAGCTATTCCATGTATAGTACGTTCACAATACGAAGCTGATATTTCCATATTCCTTATCGCCACAGGGATTCTAGCAATACTACTGCTACTGCTCATTTATAGAACCACTGCATTACGAAAAAAAGTAGAATCCAAAACGGCAGAAGTAAACTCAAAGGTAACGGAGCTACTACAAAAGGATCAGGAGCTGCAAAAGGAACAGCTTCTTTACCTAAACCTTTTTGAAAATGCCCAGGAGGGCATAATAACCTATCACGAAAGGGAATTTATTGCCTGCAACCAACGGCTTTGCGATTTTTTTGGCAGACCACGAAAGGATTTCAAAAGCAACCTCCTATTTTTCTTCTCCCCCATAATACAACCTTGTGGCTTAGATTCCATTACTAAAGGAATGCATATAGCCAATAGATCGATGAATGGAGAAAAGCAGCAGTTTGAATGGCTATTCATAAAAAAAAGCGGAGAGCTATTCTATGCAGATGTAACAGTTACCCCATTCCAATATTTAGGTACAACCTATAGCACAGTGGTTATTAGGGATGTTAGCGAAAGAAAAAGGGTTGAAGAAGAGCTCAATAAGTACAAACAAATGCTAGAGATGCTTGTTGCTCAAAAAACAGAGGAGCTAAAACTTGCTAACTCTCAGCTAGAAACAAATAACGAGGAGCTTGTTGCCACCAATGAACTGCTAAAGGGTACTATAAACCAGCTAAATACCGAAATATCCCTAAAAGAACTTGCACAAAGGGAACAAGAGAAGAATCAGGAAATACTAGACCGATTCATAAACCAATCTACCGATGGTATTTGCATAGTAGATCCCAAAGGTTACATAGTTTATTGGAATAAAATCCAAGAAAAGCTCCTAGGTATTACTGCATCCGATACAAAGCAAAAGTACTACGAAACAGTGGCTCAAATTTTAAAAAACAACAGTAGCCCTTTCGACTATAACAGCATAAAGAAAAGCATAGAACGGTATAAGGAGACAGGTATTGCTGTTATGGTAAACTTTACATCGACCCAAGAAGATGCTGTTGCCAAGCATTTTGAAGCCACCCTTTTTCCCATACATACCTCCAGTGGCGTATATAGCGGACTAATAACAAGGGATTTAACACAACAAAAAATTGCTGAGCAATCCAACGAGATCTACAGCAAAAAGATTGAGGAGCTTCTAGCCATAAATACCCAACGAAATCTGGAACTCACCGACCAGCTAAGTGCCATTTTTAAGAATTCAAACGTCCAAGTAGCTTTCTTTTTACCAGTGGGAGACTCTTTTGAATTTGTATCCTATAGCAATAGCTGGTATCCTTTCTCTAAAGCAAACCAAGGAAGCCTTAACAAACTTAAAATTGAAGATGTTTACAAGGACAAAACGCTAACCCTAATTGAATCCTTACTTAAGGAGTGCCAAAAAACAAACCGTGAGGTTAGCAGAGAAGTTGAGTGGACACACAACAATAGAACGTTTTACCTCAACTTTATGCTTTGGAAAATAAATCGGGGAGAAGCCCCCCATTTGCAGCAAATAATATGTTTTTACTTTGATAATACAGAAAAACGGGAACTAGAACTTGCACTTAGCAAGCGCGAAATGCACCTAAACAACGCACAATCCATTGCTAATATAGGGAGTTGGGAATGGGAACTTTCATCGCAAATGGTCTCATGCTCCAATGAGCTCTTTAAAATTTTTGAGATAGAAAATCAGCATGGGCAAATCCCCTTATCATCAATATACAAAAGGTTACCGGCAAATGAAACAAGAGATTTTATAGTAAAGTTAAAATCGTGTATAAAAGCAAAGAAGAGCCACAGCCAGTCTATTTATAACATAAGATGTAGCAGAGGTACACTAAAAACGCTCCAAGTATCTGTTTACATTACATATAAAGGAGAACTTCCCGTGCTAATTGAGGGAACAGTTCAGGATATAACACATCAACAGCAACTTAAGCAATCGATTATTGAAAACGAGGAAAAGTTTAGGCTGATTTTTGACAACACTCTGGATACCATTTCACTTATCGACATAAATACCTGCACCTACATAGATATAAACAAGCATTTCCTAAAAGTAACTGGGCTTACTCGCGAAATGGTGATAGGCAAAACAAGAGACGATATAAATGTTTGGCACTCTATAACAGAAAGAGCTGCCTACCAAAAGCTAATAGAAACAAGGGGGCGAGTAGAAAACTTTAACATAACATGGAACGTAAAGGGCGGACCAAGAAACTTTCTACTTTCGTCGGAGTTAATAAGCATAAACGGCAGAAAACTATTGCTAAGCATAAGTAAGGACATTACGGAGATTCATCAAATTACACTTGCGCTACAGGAGAGCGAGGAGAAGTTCCGAACCATATTCAACTCAACAAACGACGGGATACTTGTTTCAACAACAAACTTCACCTTTATTGATGCCAATACAGCGTTTTTGGAACTTCTAGGGTATAGCAAAGAGGAGCTTAATGATACACACACGCTAGACCTTGTTCCCGAGAAATACCATAAATTGCTATGGAACAATAAAATAAATATTATCCGAAACGGCAAAGTATCCTTATTGGAGTTTGAGGTTATAACCAAAAGTAAAGCCAAAATACCAGTTGAGGTCAGCATTGCCTCCAAGGTATTCAATGGGAAGCTACACGTAATAAGCGTTGTTAAGGATATCTCCTATCGAAAGAAGGCTGAGGAACGCTTACTTGCCGCAACCTTTGAGGCAGAAGAAGGAGAACGCCGTAAACTTGCAAGCGACTTGCACGATGATGTTGGCCCTTTGCTATCCAGCATGAACATGTACCTTTCCCTTTTGGCCCGGAAGGAAGAGGTAAAACCGTTCCATGAGCTTATTGATAGCTTAACTGGCATATTAAAGGAAACAACCGCAACGGTAAGATCCATTTCGCGAAACATAAGCCCACACACGCTAACAAGGTATGGCCTAGTTGCCGCTCTTAATAGCTTTTGGACCGATAAAAAGAATTTTTACCACATTGATATTGTTGAAAACCTTGGCTCGAAAAGACTTCCCCAGCTGGTTGAACTTATGATTTACCGCATACTAATGGAAGCGTTCTGCAACACCGCCAAACATGCTAATGCCAGTAGCATCCAGATTCTTATTAGCACAACAAGTAAAGTACTCAAAGTTCGATATTCCGATAATGGGCAGGGTTTCAACTACCAACAGTACAAGGAAAAAGCTAGCTCGGGGCTAGGACTTGCTAGTATTGCCAACAGAGTTCAAGTAATTGGAGGAACGTATAGCATTAAGTCCGAGCCCAACAAAGGTTTTACCCTAGATATTTCAGTACCACTAAACGCTACATCATAACTTGCAAAATTATGAACAATGTAACTCGTATTGCAATTGTTGACGACCACAAAATACTACGCGATGGGCTTAAAGCCCTAATACAGGAGATGGAGAACACCATTTTTGAGTTTGAGGCATCCAATGGGCTAGAGTTTATTAGGTTGCTTCCAAACTTTAACCCCGATGTGGTAATTATTGACATTAGCATGCCCGTTATGAATGGCGATGAAGCCGTTAAGCAGGCAAAAAAAATTGCTCCACAGCTTAAGTTCATAGTACTATCGATGCATACCGATGAGCACTACTTCCAAACCATGAAGGATTTGGATGTTGACGGTTTTATAATTAAGGAATCCGATTATAATGAGCTTGAACTAGCTATTAATACTGTTAAAAAGGGTGGTAAATACTTCTCCCAACAGCTGCTTCTAAACCTAATAGACCAAAAAAACGATAAGAACCTAAACTCCTTAACCCCCAGAGAGGTTGAAATTGTTAAGCTGCTCTCCCTTGGATTATCTACCCAAGAGATTGCCGATAAGCTAAACCTTAGCGTTAGAACCATAGAGAAGCACAGGTCCGAGCTACTGCTAAGAACCCAATCGGCAAACTCAATAAGCCTAATAATATACGCCATTAAAAACGGGCTTATCTCCATATAGCCAATTCAGCTGCGGAAAGTACACCGTAATTACCTCCTTGCACACTGCACTAATTCCAGTATTATTTAGTAAAACCTCTCTAGTATAGGCATACTAGCTACGCTACTTTTGAGCAAATAAAAAACTGCTCAAATGTGGCGCATTCTAATTATAGACGATAGCAAAACTTTTATTACCGCTTTTGAACAGCTTATAAAGGAGGTTTGCTCCCCCCAAACCGTTTGCGTACATCATGCAACAAGCGGGCTTACTGGCTTCGCCTTATTCGAGAAGGGAAACTACGATTTTATTTTTATCGATATAGAGATGCCCGAAGTTAACGGCATAGAGATAACCCGCCTTATAGATCTTCACCACCCTAGGAAAAAGGCAGTTATAGTAGCCGTTTCGTTCCATTCCGATATTGTATATGTAGAAAAAATGCTAAGTGCAGGGGCACGCCACTACCTCTGCAAGGATTCCATAACCCCTGCTACGCTTGAACAGATACTGTGGCCACAGGGAAAACCAAAGGATTAGAACAAAACCACCCAACATAAGTCAAACTCAAACAACTCAACACTATGAAACTAAAGGATTTGAAAACGGGAACTAAGCTAGGACTAAGTTTTGGTTCCATTATTACTATGCTGCTTACTGTAGCATTTGTTGGCATATGGGGTATAAACCTTTACCATCAGTACGCAAGGAATACGCAGTACATAGATTGGGCCGAAAACTCATTTATTAATGCCCGACTAAATGCCCGCACACTGGCTCACTTAAAAGAAGAAGCGGACTACACAAAAGCAAAAGCAAACCTTGATAGCAGCATATATAATGTTAACAACTTAATTAAATCACTTACAAGCGACGAATCAAAAAAGCACGCAGCAGAACTTAAAGAGGCAATAACAAATTACTCTTCCGAACTAGACAACTTTTACGCTTACATAAAAAAGGAAACGGAATTAGCCCTTGAAAACAAAAAACTTGGCGAGAAGCTCATGCAAAGCATGAACCAGAACGACGTATCAAATTCAAATACGTTTAACAACCTTATTAATGCCCGCCTGCAATTCCTAGCGTACCAAATTTATAAGGATCCCAAGGCAAAGGAAAGTGCTACTGAATACATTACAGCCATAATATCGCAGGAAAAGGGAATAATAAGCGAACAAGCATCGGAATACAATGATAGGCTGAATAAGTACGATGAGATTATTACCCTCAGCAAACAATCGGAGGAGGAACAACGTAAGCTGGGTAGAACCATTATGGACGAATGCAATCAGCAAACCAGCGCTATTTCCAACGATCGCGAACAAACAAAGAAACTGGTAACTACCAGTATCATTGTGTTTGCCATACTATCCATTTTACTAGGAATAATAGTGAGCCGCATTGTTACCGTTTACTTTACCAGGGCAATTGGGCGCAACGTGGAACTGGCAACCCAGTATGCCAATGGAGATCTTACCGTTCAATTCTCCACCGATGAGCTGAGTAAAAAGGATGAGCTGGGCGACCTTGCCAGAGCAATGGCCAACATGGGCGAAAAAATTAAAGAGGTTATTACCAGCGTGCTCAACGGCGCCAATAACGTTGCCGCGGCCAGTAACCAAATGAGTAGCGTATCGCAGCAAATTTCACAGGGAACAACAGAGCAAGCCTCGTCAACCGAGGAGGTTTCTAGCTCCATGGAAGAGATGACCTCTAACATTGAACAGAACACGCAGAATGCCCAACAGGCAGAAGCTATAGCAGCTAAAGCCGATGAGGGAATAAATCAGGTTGCAACATCTGCAATGGGTAGCCTTGAATCGGTAAGGGAGATAACTCAAAAGATATCAATTATTGGCGAAATAGCGTTCCAAACAAATATTTTAGCGCTTAACGCTGCTGTTGAGGCAGCACGTGCAGGCGAGCATGGTCGAGGTTTTGCTGTTGTGGCAGCAGAGGTAAGAAAACTTGCGGAACGTAGCCGTGTTGCAGCAGTTGATATTGAGTCGCTATCAAAATCGAGCTTAAAGGTAACCGAAGAGGCTGGTGCCTTTATGGAGAACATTATCCCCGATATTAAGAAGACCACACAACTTGTACGTGAAATTGCCGCGGCTAGCCTAGAGCAACGCAGCGGTGCCGATCAAATTAACAATGCCATACAGCAGCTAAACCAAGTGGTTCAGGAAAATGCTGCTGCTAGCGAAGAAATGGCAACCAGCGCCGAAGAACTTGCCAGCCAAGCCGACCAGCTGCGCGATACCATTGGCTACTTTAAAGTTGACGCCCAAGCATTGAAACAAACCTACCAATCAAAAGCAAGGTTTGCCACAAACGATTATGCGCATAAAACATCGAATGCTACACCTAAAAAAAATGTAGCAAAACAAGGTAAGGGTGTTAATCTCGATTTTTACAAGGGAACCGATAACGATAAGGACTACAACCGATTCTAGCAGTATCACCAAAATCAAAATGCCCGGAGCACTCCGGGCATTTTGCGTTATATTTTAAGGTTTGTCATAGCATCCGTTATCTTAAAATCGTACTTAGGATAGTCAAATACGGGCAATCGAGCCTCTGTTTCGCCAATGGAGTAACCCCATACGCTGCGGTAATCCTGTGGGTTTTCTCCCATATCCTCCAGCTGATGCAAATACTCGCCAATGGGTTTAGATTCAATAATAACCACCTTTCCCATTTTATGAATAATAGGGCTATGCCAACGAGTATGATCATGGTCGAACTCAAGTATGCGTCGGCCCCATCGTGTAATACCTATTGTTTTAAAAGTTAAACTCTTACCTACTCCTGGTAGGTTAATTACATTCCTATCGGTGGAGAGGAATGGAATCTGTAGCTCCTCCCGAAATTTCTTTAAGTTCTCTTTAAGTGTGTGAGGTTGCTCTGCATACTCTCGTACCGTGTGGTAATACTCAGGAGGGATATGCCCTAAAACCTTCTCCTCAACCTGTTCCTGTACTGCACGCGCATTGGTGGCATAGTTAAAGCTGTTCTCTAAAAAGCCCTTTACCGAAAATGTGTAGTAGGTAATAACCCCAATATCGTTAAGCACCTTGCGTAGCATTGCCGTATGCCCTCTTCTTGATGCTGCAGTGGTAAATACCAGCTGGTTGTGAACTGCCCAACCTGCGCTAATTAGCCGTTTCACGGCAAGTTCGGCCTCTGGTGTAACCTCCATTGGTGCTTCAAAGTGCGTTTGAATAACAAACTGCTTTATACCTATTTGCTGAGCCTTGACTCTAAAAGCAGACAGCACCTCTACCAGCTCTTTGGTAACACGCTGAGGTAAGTATGCGGGCAAGCGTGAGCCTAACCGTATGCGCACAATCTCGGCATGCTTCTCTCCATCTGGGCGCTGCTTGTTAGCCTCCCGCTTACGGAGAACCATTTGATAAACCTCGTCAAGAATACGCTCAAGGGATTTGTTTTGGCTCATTAGCGCATCGCCGCCAGTAATTAGTATATCCCTAAGCTGCGTATCGTTCTCCCAGTATTCCAGCAAGCGCTGCATCTTGTCGTTCCACGACTCCTTAGGCTTTAGCTTATCGATGTTGAAGTTGAGATTGCCACGCTGAAAATCGTACATCCGCTGGCACGATACACATAAGCCCCCACAAGCCCGCCCCATGGTATCGGGAATGAGTATAGCAACCTCTGGGTATCGCCTATGTACATTGTGATGCGATGGAAGTAACCATCCAGCGGCATTGGGTTTTCCTGGCTCAACTTTATCCTCCTTTTCCCATGCCTCTATATTCCCGTACTGATCTATTAGCTGTTTGCTGTAAAGCACGTAGTGACGAATGGCCAGATCGGCTCCCACATCAAGCCCCGCTGCCGATGTGTTTAGTAACGAAAGGTAATACGGATTAACAAAGAATGGAATACCCTTTTTTTCTGCTCGCTCCATTACCTTGAGGGTATCAAGATCGAGAGAGTAATCTAGCAGCTCATTTAACAGCTCGGGAGAGCGAATGGCAAAGCGAAGATGGAACATGTAATCGTTCCACCATTCCCTAACCTTTTCAATGCGTTGCTCCAAGGTGTAATGTGCGGGTAATGCGTACCTAGAATCCCCATCCTCGCAGCTATTAATGCGCTCTGCAAGAATTCGGATTATCCGCTCCTTGTTCCGCTCCCTTATAGCAATAATATCTGGCTCAAGACCATGGCGCCAACGGTTCATCCATTGAGTAACCTGATTGGTATCGGGCTTAGGATCGGGCATTTGTCGGGTAAGCTGTCGAAACAGCTGTATCATATCCTCAAAAAAAAGCGGCTTTGCTCCTCCAGAACCAAACCTAACACCTAGCCAAAGTAGCTGGAAAGGGTCGGAAACCGTTATCTCCCCGCCCCTATACGGGTTTGAGAAGGAGCGACCTGCGTTATCGAGATAATCAAGAATACGGATAGCGGCAAAATCTTGCCATCGCAGGTGTTTAAACGCCTCGCGCCCCTTAACGCTCTGCTTGTAGTAGTCTAGCGCAACCCTATTCTCATCAATCACCTCAAAAGCCCAGCTCCTAATGTGGCGCTTAAACTCCTCCTCGCTCTGCGATGTTTTTATTACCTCATCGAGCCGAGGATTCTCCCGAAGAAGCTGCCGAAGGTGCTTCACCGATTTGGCCGATAGTGCAATCTTATCTGGTTGATAATTCATATATGTTATGTTTTTATTAATCGAGCAGTACCAACGGTTTACCCGTTCGGGTATTTAGAGTATAAAAATGATAATCCCCTATACCCCTTTAGCTGCGGCATTAGCTTAGTATCCCCTTACCCATAAAAATTGGCGTTATGCTAACCGATGTTAATACCTAGCTAATACCTTTTAAACGATGGTGGTGCAATGGCACCATGGTGTAGAAGTCCCTAAATGCTTAAAGCTGGACTAAAACAAGTTGAGGGGAAAATTCCCTCGGGCAGATCAGGAATTGGCTGTGCCAATCCGCTTCCAATGAGAAAAGCAGCCAAATATACAAAAAAAAACCACGGGGACAAATTGCCCCAAGTGCCCTGTTACTGCTTTATATCTGATTTACAAGAGCTAAAATGCCTTACTATTTACGCTCTAAATATCAACCCCATACTTTTTGCACTTTAGGTATAGCGTATTCCGGCTAATACCCAGCTCGCGCGAAACACGGCTAACATTCCCTTTGTAAACCCTTAGAGCATCAACTATGGCCTCTTTTTCTACCTCCAATAGGGGTCTAACAACCTTAGGCTGATTAGCTGCCGTTTCGGCAAAAATGCTCTCTACAAAGTTTTTCTGGTTATGTGATGATTTTTTAATAAACGTATGCTTTTCTATTGCCTGTTTTACAAAACGGTAAAGTTCGCCCTCGTTGCCCAGCCAAGCATGGGCTAGCAACATTTTTTTGGTACGTTGAGAAAGTGATGGTACTGGTTTATTCTGTTTTTTGGATTGATCCTGTAAAAAGTGACGCAGAAAAATCTCTATATCGCCCTTGCGCTCCCTTAATGGAGCAATGCTTACTATTTGCTCACTAAGCAGCTGGTACAAGTCTAACCTAAACTGCCCCTGTTTAATCTTTTCCGTTAAATTGGTTGATGTTGTGCATATTACCCTACATGAGCCTCCACTCAGCCTATTTTGCTTAGCATTGAGCAAATGAGAGTGCAACCTTCGTTGCATCTCAAGCGATAAGTGCTCAATGCCCTCCAGGAATAGCGTTCCGCCTTCGGCTAAAGTAAACAAACCAATACTGTGATTATCTGTAGCGCTTACACCAGAACTGCCAAAAAGAGCCACGCCCAGCTCATCGGAGCTTACCCCAACTAAATTAAAACGCACAAACCCCTCGTTTTTTCGCGAGCTCAAATTGTGTATAACCTGAGCCACAACGCCCTTTCCCACACCAGTCTCCCCAGTAATAAGCAGCGAATCGGAAGTTTGAGCCGCTTTTTTTATATCCTCCTCTATTAAGCTGTATTTTATTGAAGCGGTGCACAAATCGGACTCGCGCTTATCGGCGTAGTTTCCAGTGTACCTATTGATTATACCCACTATTTGTTTCAGTGGGTGAATCACCATCAGTCGGTAACCATTCCCGAATAAATTGGGCTGCACCGCGTTGGATGAGATTAAATACCTGCCGCTTTTACCTATATCGGCAATCTCTATGCGCGATGCGCTAATACCCTCATCGGTTACAATTGGCAATGTTACCCTATGGTTTGAGCTAATTAAGCCGTCGATATGCGCCCCCTTAAGCTCACCATGGGGAACCCCAAATATATCAACAGCCTTACCATTAGCAGCCTCAACCACTCCGTTTGCATCTACAAGCACCTCTGCCCAATGGTGATACTTAAAAAAGAGGGCTTGCTCCTGCTGCTCCAGCTTTTGCCGTACTAGCAAAAGGCTATGGCTTAACGCCATGCTAATACTCTCTGCAGCAGCACTAAGCACTGTGGCAAATTCAGAATCAAACAGTGGCGATGCGCCACAAGCTACAACCGAGCCAATTACCTCTTTGGAAGCATCAAGAATGGGAATACCAATACCCTGCCAGTCCTTGTGGTGCTTCGAACTGCCAGACTCCTGTATTTCTCCCTTTTGCTTAAGAACTTTACAAATAACACAGCCCCAAAGGGTAGTGTCATTGGGAAAAGATCCTACAACAAGTCCCCGCTCGCTAATATGATCGGCCATTTCGGGTTTGGACACCACCTTTACCACTCCTCCATCGGCATCGGTAAGTAGTACAAAGTGCTCAACCCCGTTTAGCAGCGATATGAGTACCGACAACCATTTATCGGCAGCACTAATAAGCTTATCAGCCGCTTTTAAACGCAGCTTAAGCTCGTTACCACTTAGAATACGAGAGGAAGAATTAACAATATGCTCATCCTTTAAATTACAATCATCAGAAACCTTTTTCCCTTTATCCCCTTTTCCCATATTTTTTTATGCTTTTGTACGCTAAAACAATCGATGGAAGCGGTTGTAACGGTACTTTGAATGGCGATACATTGCCTCCTGCCCAAATCAATTGAATAACTAAAGCGCAATTTCAATGTGTAGTATTAAATACGAGAGGAGAAGCCTAAAGGCGTGCTTTTTTTGATAAATAATCGTGATAGCATGATTAACCTTAAGAATAATGGGCTAGCCTTTAATACTCTTTTGCAAAGCAAAGGCTTCAAGTACCACATTTGAATAGCTGGGGAGGGGGCAATTTTCTCTTGTAAAAAGGGCTAGGTACTCAATATTCTTCTTGGCTTCGCGAATTGGAGCATGAGTAATGCGGCTTAGGAAAAAACCGTTGGAGGCTGCAGCTGTAGCAACCTGACTAATTACCACGTTATGCACAGCTGGTTTGGTAACAATACCAGTTCTGCCAACATGCTGCGCACCAGCTTCGAACTGGGGCTTTATTAGGAGAACAGCAAATCCGCTAGGTTTTAGTAGGCTTTGAAGCGCAGGAAAAACCATGCGTAGCGATATAAACGACAAATCGCCAACAATGGCATCAACAGGCTCAAACAGTAACTGCGATGGGGGAAAACTTCGAATATCAGTATTCTCAACGCTTGTAATGCGATTGTTGCCATGCAACGATGGGTGCAGCTGACTAGTGCCAACATCAACAGCCCAAACATGCGATGCCCCGTGCTGCAAGCAGCAATCGGTAAATCCACCAGTTGAAGAGCCTGCATCGAGAACGTTTAGGCCACTAAAATCCAATCCAAAAACATCAACGGCACGCTTTAGCTTCAACCCTCCCTTGCTTACGTATGGAAGCAACATGGAACTGTTTACGCTAACAATACAATCATCGGTAACATTTACGGCGGGTTTAGCCGCAACCCTTCCGTTAAGGGAAACTAGCCCAGAACGGATAGCATCTACAGCTTTCTCTCTCGACTCAAAAAAGCCGTTGTTTACAAGGTAAATATCCAATCGCATAACACCTGCAAAGAAAACAAAAAATAATGTGTTTGGTGTTTGGCATCTAGTGGTTACTTTTTTGTCCTTTGTCCTTTGTCCTTTGTCCTTTGTCCTTTGTCCTTTGTCCTTTGTC
>JABNAD010000300.1_pt1 | contig 35172 bp, 27 predicted proteins | sample 7240381 | NCBI WGS metagenome assembly JABNAD01 (sample SAMN11332834, study PRJNA596920) | anaerobic digester metagenome | biome: digested sludge; isolation source: digested sewage sludge-derived enrichment culture grown on H2/CO2 | place: Germany: Goettingen
GCTATATACAACATACCCGCCCTTACCTGCCTCCTTTGCCTGACAGAGCGCATGACTGCATCGCTGGAACAGCGTCTCGCAGTCGCGGCCATGGAGCGGGGCAAGCACAGCGCCCACGCTGCACGAGATTTCCCGTCCCGATCCCCTTGTGACGCTTTTGCAGCCCTCCAGCAGCTGGCAGACACGGTTAACGGCAGCGGACTCCGAAGAAACCACCGACATAAAAACAAGAAATTCGTCGCCGCCCACGCGGGCGACCACGCCGCCCTCTTGAAAAATCCTTCTGATAATGTCAGACAACTCCACCAATACCGCATCGCCGAACATATGCCCGAACTGATCGTTCACGGTCCGGAAATCATCTACATCCACCAACAGCATGGCGGAAAGCTCGTTTTCTCCCATCTGGCTCAGATAGAAATCAATGCGCTCCTGTGCCGCCGCCTTGTGGTAAAGTCCGGTGAGGCTGTCTCGCTGGGCCTTATCCATCAGGCCCTCGATGGCCCGCTTCTCCACCTCGACATCCGCAATCACACCGATCACCCGATAGGGCTTTCCGTCGCCGCCCAGCTGCACCGTCATTCTCGCCCTCTGCCAGCGGTACTGTCCCTCGGCGGCGAGAACGCGGAACTCCGTCTCCTCGCGCAAAGCACCGCTGCAAACGGCCCGGATTGCCCGCTGGATGCTTTTGAGGTCCATGGGATAAATGTGGGTTCCCATCTCCAGCGCCTTTGTGAGATAACCCAGCGGCTGATATCCAAACTTCAGCTCCCAGTTGCCGGAAACCCAGAAGCGATCTGAGGCAACCTCCCACTCGAAGATCACCTCTCCCTCCTGCTGAACCGCGATGCGATAGCGTTCCAGATCCTGACGCAGATCTTCCTGCACGCGCTTTTGGGCGGTAACGTCCGTCAGAACACACTGAAAATATTCGTGTCCGTCGCTCTCCCTGCGCAAAATGCTGTTTTCCAAAACCCAGACCGTGCGCCCATCTCCGGTTTCGATGCGGTATTCCAGCTGCAACTCCCGCCCCACAGCCATCTGCCTGCGGCTTTTGGACAGCGTCCGCTCCCGATCCATGGGCACCAGCAGAGCGGCCAGGCGGTTATGGAATCGGCTCTCCAGCTCTTCCTCCGTGTATCCCACCAAGCGCAGAAATTCCCCGTTCATCTGGATGATGGTGAGGTCCCGGTCATTTCCGTGCCGCAAAACCGCAACAGGAAGGCGGTTGCAGAACATACAAAAGTCCTCGCGCAGAATGGATGGCTCACGCTCCACCGTTTCAGGTTCGGGAATATCCCGTTCCCTGTGCCAGACAGCCAGCGCGCGGCAGTGCCGCGGGTCCTCCGACTCCAAGCGCAAAACGGTGTTCCGATACCATGCGTACTGTCCGGAGTTCCCGTCCTTAATCCGGTAGCGATTGGAAATCTCCAAAGAGCCATCGGCAAAAAAGCGCTCATACACCCCATCCAGCCGCTCCAGCGCACGGGCCTGATCGTCTGGGTGGATACGGGTCCGCACGAAGAGCTTTTCCGCGTCCTCCACCGTTTTTTTCTGCTGGAAAACAGAAAAGTTGCGATCCGCCTGATACAGCAGATGATAGGTTCCCGCATTCCGGTCAAATTCCAGCACCGTGGCATCCAGATAGCGCAGCAGGGCAAACAGCTTATCCTGTCCCTGTGCCGTTCGCTTCTCCTCATAGGCATGCGCAGGCCGAACCTCGATCTGCGTTCGGTCCTCCGATGGACGCAGGCCGTCGGCATATTCCCGGGACAGCTCAAAAAATTCCGGCTGTACATTTTTAAAGCATTCCAAAAGGTCGCCGGAAAACGCGCCGCACTCTCCTTGCAGGATCATGTTATACGCTTCATTCTGTGGAATTGCTTTTTTGTACACCCGGTCGGTGGTCAGCGCGTCAAAACAGTCCGCCACAGAAACCACCTGCGCATAGATGGGAATGTTATTCTCCCGCAAGCCCTCGGGATAGCCCTTGCCGTCCCAGCGTTCATGGTGGTAGCGGCAGATATTATAGGCATAGCTCAAATACTCCGGCTCCCGCATCCGGTCAAGACCCACCAGAATCTCACAGCCCCGCAGGGTGTGAGTCTGCATCACCTCAAACTCCTGAGAGGTCAGGCGGCCGGGCTTGTTCAAAATGGCGTCTGGAATGGCAATTTTACCGATGTCGTGGAGCGAGGAGGCACTGGCAATCACCTCAATGGTCTGGGGCGTCATCCCATACTCCGGGTGCTCCCGCGCAACCTCCCGAAGCAGAATCCGGGTAAAGCCGCGAATGCGGCGAATATGTTGGCCGGATTCCAGACTGCGGTGCTCAATCACAGAGGAGAGGCCGTCGATCAGCGCGGTGTTGGACTCCCGAATCTGGGCGGCCTGCGCTTCTACCAAGTCCTCCAGATGCAGCTTGTGCTGATATAACTCCACCACATTTTGAATCCGGCGCTTGACTGACCGGGACTCAAACGGCTTTGTAATAATATCCGACGCCCCCAGATCAAAAACCCGGACTTCACTCTCGGGCGTGTGGTCGGCGGTGATGACAACAATCGGGATGCGGGACAGAGCCTCGTCGGCCGCAGCTTCTTTCAACACCGCATATCCGTCCTTCACCGGCATCATCAGATCCAACAGCACAGCGGCAATCCGCTTCTGGTTCCGCCGCATCAGCGTCAGAGCCTGCTCGCCATCTTCCGCTTCCAGAAGCTCATACTCCCCCTCAAACAACGCGCGGAGGATCATGCGGTTGATCTGCATGTCATCCACCACCAGCAAAACGTTGCAGTTGGCCATCAGCGCCCCCTCCCTTCAACAGGAGTCTGAGCACGGCAATTTTCGCCACAGTCCTTTTTCACCCGCGCAGCAATTGGATTGCGCAAATCGTGCCGGGCCCATTCTCTCTGTTGTGTCGTCATGCCTTCTCTCCGTTCTCTCTGATCTCCCGCAGAACGTCCAGTCCTGTCTCACTCTTTTCTCTCTCAGCTTTCGCGGCAAGCATTGGGCGCTCCGCTGCCTTCTCAGCTGCCGAAGGTAAACATAAAAAACCGGCAAAAATTGTAAAAACATTCAGTCGTACAATCGTTATTTTACTTCAATTTTCCATTGTCTGCAAGAGGTGGAACGCCTCGGTTGACGTAATATTTTACACTTTTTGATGCAAAGAGCGGGAAAGTCCGTTTCCTATGCAAAAAAGCCCCCTCGGCGCTCCGCGCCGAGGGGGCTTCCGGCTGTCAAACAGGCTTCCCGGTCCATTTGCAGCGATTCCGGCTTTTACTATTTTACTCTTTTTTCCATTACCTTCCCCGTTTTACCACAGGGTCTGAAGAGCCGGGTGCAGGCGGCGAAACTTTTCATAAAGCGGGCCGTAAATTTCCCCGCAATCAGGCCGGGGTGCATAGGGCACGCAGTTTTTCGCCCCGCTCAAGAATGCGGTAAATTTCTCATAGCAGGTAATTTTTCCAAGTCCCAGCAGCGCCGCGGAGGCCACGGCCATGGCCGGAAGCAGCGACCCGTCCCGGAACACCGCGATTTCCCGGCCCAGCACGTCCGCCAAAATTTGGCACCACATATCCTCCCGTCCCCCTCCGCCGATGAGTGAAACTCTCTGCGGTGCCGCGTCCAGCCGTTCCAACCCCTGTCGGATGGAAAAGGCCACGCCCTCCAGCGCCGCCCGGGCCAGATTAGCGGCGCTCGTCCGGGGCGTCAACCCGATATAGCAGCCTCGGGCATTGGGGTCCAGCACCGGGAACCGCTCTCCCACTAAATACGGCAGAAACAGCACTCCGCCGCTTCCCGGCTCGCTTTGCTCCAGCAGAGCACTCAACACGCCATAATCCGCCGCGCCGCCGGAAAATTCAGCCATAAGGCCTGTCAGCCAGCCATGGACATTTCCTGCGTTTAAAAACGGTACGACGTTGATATACCGCCCCGCCGGCATGGCGGCGAGATTGAAAACGCCCTCCTCCGTCAGCAGCGGGCCGCCGGACATCGCAGCCACCCAGCCGGAAGTCCCCAGATTCACGCTATACTGCCCCGGCGCGGCAATGCCGCTGGCAAGAGTGGTCGCCCCGGCATCCCCTGTTCCGGCGAAAACCGGCGTACCGGAGAGATAGCCGCAGGCCATTGCCGCCTCCGGCCGCACGCCCCCTACCTTTTCGTGGGCGGCAAACAGCCGGGGAAACAGCTCCGGGGAAACTCCGGCAGCATCCAGCAGTTCCTCGCTCCAGCATTTTTGTGCAAGGCCCATGGCACCCGCCGTGGAGCAGGCAGTCACATCTCCGGCGCACACGCCGGTGAGCCGGGCGAGGAGATAATCCTTGGAACTGATGAGAATGTGGCGCGTCCGGGCGTACAGCTCCGGACAGTTTTCTTTCAGCCACATCAGCTTTGGCAGAGGGAGCGACCCGTCACAGCGGTTGCCGGTGATCTTCAGAATCCGCTCCGGGCCAACGGCGGCTTTCAGCCTCTCGGCCTGCGGCTCCGCCCGTCCGTCGGAATATAAAATCGCATTGCACACCGGGTCCAGCGCCTCGTCCAGTGGAATCAAATCCTGCATCTGTCCGCTCATGACCAGTGCTTCAATTTGGCCGGGAGGAAACAGCGCCGTAAATTCTAAAGAGATTCTCTGAAACGCGTCCCACCAGCTTTGGGGGTTCTGTTCCTTCCACTCCCCTGTAAACAGCGTGGGAATGTCGATGGAACGAGCGGCGGTAGGACGGCCCATTTCGTCCACCAAAACGCCCTTCACGGCCGTAGTTCCCACGTCGAAGGCGGCGATATACCTGATTTTTCCCATCATTGTCCATCCTCCCGGCCCAGCCGCTGGGCCACCACGGCGAGAATGATGATAGCTCCGGTGATAATATCCTGCATGTAAGTAGGCATTTGCAGCATGGTCAATCCGTTGGCAAGAACACCCAGAATCGCCGCGCCCAGCAGCGTCCCCAGCACATTGGGCACACCCCGCCGGGAAGCGGTGCAGCCGATAAACACCGCCGCATAGGACTTGAGAAAATACCCGTCTCCGGCGGTGGTGTTAGCGGAACCGACCCGGGAGGCAATCAGCATTCCGGCCACACAGGCCATCACGGCGCAGAGGACAAACGCCAACAGCTTACACCGCTTTACCGGGATACCTGCAACCCGGGCGGCTTCTTCGCCGCCCCCGATGGCATAGAACTTTCGTCCCGTGGGCGTGTGCCGCATCAAAAACCACAACAGCAGCACAAAGCCAAGCATCAGAATCGACAGCAGCGGAATGCGGCCCAGCTTTGCGGTCCCCAGCACAGAAAAGCCTTTAGGTATATTCTCAAACACCGTGGCCCCACCGGAGAGACGGTATACCACGCCGGAGAGAACGGTGCTCATGCCAAGTGTGGTAATAAAGGACAGCGCCCGGAACCGGGCCACCACCCAGCCGTTGACAAGTCCCACTGCGGCGGCGGCGAGGAGGGGCAGGGTGAAGCACAGCGCCAGCGGCACGCCCGCCACCGCCAGCTGCGCCGCCGCTACGCCGCCAAGGCTGGCCATTTGACCCACGGAGAGGTCGAATTCGCCCACGCTCATCACCACCGTGGCCCCCAGCGAGATCACCACCAGAAGCGACATCTGCCGGGTGATGTTGATAAAATTTGTCAGCGTGCAGAAGGAGCTGGGACGAATGGCGCTGAACGCCAGCACGATGACAAGCAGGGCCGCCGCCGTGCCATAAGTCTGCGCTCCCCGGCGCAGCGCGTCTGTTTTCCGATTCACAGGCATCCCCTCTCAGGTTTCATAGCAGCAGGAGAGCACCTGCCGCACCGTCAAATTTTTATTTTCCATACGCGGACCTGTCTCGCCCCGCCGCATCACCTGTACGGTATCGGCCACCTCCAGAACCTCGCCAAGGTCGGAGGACACGAAGACCACCACGCAGCCCTCGTCCGCCTTTTGGCGCAGCAGCCGGTGGATTTCCCCTCGCGTCTTCACGTCCACGGCTTGGGTCGGCTCGTCGCACAGCAGCACACGGGGATTGGTCATCATGGCCCTTGCGAACACGGTTTTTTGCTGGTTGCCGCCGGACAGCTCCGCAACGGGCTGCTCCATGCTCGCCAACACGATTCCAAGCGCGTCGATCTGCGCCTGCACCGCGGCGTTTTCCGCGCGGCGGCACGAAACGCCGCACATGGCAAAGCGGCCGATGGAGGTCAGGAGAATATTATCCCGGACGTCCAGACTGCCAATCAGGGCTTTCCCCCGCCGATCCTCGCAGATCAGAGCCGCGCCACGGTCCAGAGAGGACGCGGACGAGGGCTTTTTCTGCGTCGCACCGCACAGCTCCACCGTTCCGCTGGCCATGGGGCGGCTGCCGTAAATACACTCCAAAAGCTCCGTCCGCCCGCTGCCGCCAAGTCCGAACAGTCCCAAAATCTCCCCGCTCCGGGCAAAAAGGTCTCCCCTGCGAACGATTCCATCCCGGGAGGCCACATCCCGCGCCTCCAGCAGCACGTCGCCGAACGCGCTTGCGTGGCTTGGGGCCTGCACGGAAGCGCCGTCCGTCATCATGGCGATCAGCCGTTCCCGATTCACCTCCGCCGTCTCCACGGTGTCCACCACCGCGCCGTTTCGCAGAATCGTCACCCGATCCGTCAGGCGGAAAATCTCGTCCAGACGGTGGGTCACATACAGAATCGCCGCGCCGCTTTCTTTCAGCGCCCGCACCACGGAGAACAGCCGCTCCGCCTCCCGCTCCGTCAGGGCGGCAGTCGGCTCATCCAGAATCAACAGCCGGCATTCCCGCATCCGTGCCCGGACGATCTCCAAACACGTTCGCTGGGGCGGCGGCAGCTCCGCCGCCGCTTTATGCAAATCCAGTTCCAAGCCCAGCGACTCCATTGTTGTCCGCACCCGATTCTCCATGGTCTTCCAGTCAATTTTTCCGTGTCGAATAGGATATGAAAGGCCGAGATACGCGTTTTCAATACCGTCAAAGGTGGAAATTAACGTCCGGTCCTGATGGATGGCTTGGATACCCAGTGACTGACTCTGAGCGGGCGAAGAGAGGGCGACGGCCTGCCCGTTCCAAAGAATCTCCCCCTTCCCGCGCCGATATACCCCGGTCAAGAGTTTGATAAGTGTGGATTTTCCCGCGCCGTTTTCGCCCACCAGTCCGCGAACCTCCCCGGCTTTCAGCGACAGATCAACATCTTTGAGCGCCTGAACACCGTGGAAGCTCTTGGAGATGTGTTTCATTTCCAGCAGCATGACCGTCCCTCCCCCCTCTCTCTGTTTTCGTTTTAACCGACGGTTTCCTTTGTAATCAGCGTGGCTTCCGCATACAGGTCGCCGGTCTGGCTGTTCTCCCCCGCGAAGAGCTTGCCCATCTGTTCCGCCACGATATCCACCATGCCTTGGAAGTTCTGGGCCACTGTGGCTTTCAGATTCGTGTCACCCTTGATGAGGGAGACAGCCTGTTCGTTTCCATCCACGCCCACAATCAAGATTTCATCTCGTCCCTCCTCTTGACATGCCTGCGTCGCGCCGATGGCGGGTTCGTCCCATCCGCACCAGATGGCGGTGATGGAGCCTTTCTCCGGGTTCGCCGTCAGCAGGTTTTCCACAATGTCCTGCGCATCGTTGATGGGCTGCTCGGCGGGGACATGCTGCTCGGTAACTAGGGTAATGCCCTTCTGCGCCGCCAGCAGCTCGTCGAACGCCTCGCACCGCTTCACAACGCCGGGATGGGGACGGTGGGTCAGCGCCACCACGGTCCCCTGCCCGCCCATCAGGTCGTCGAACAGGTAATTGGTAATCAGCTCGCCCATCTGGTGGTTGTCGCTGGTGGCGTTGACCTGCATTCCGTCAATATAGCCGCTGTCGCAGCCAAAGACCGGAATTCCCGCGTCAAACGCCTCTTGCAGCTGGTTTTCTACCTGAGAGGGGTCCGCGCTCACCAGCACGATGGCGTCCGTCTGGGCCGCCACCACATCCTCAATGCGGCTGGCGAGGGCGGCGAAGTCGTTGGCGGTATCGATCACCGTGACAACCGCGCCCTCCGCCTCCAGCTCGGATTGCAGGGCATCCACCATCTGATTGGTGGTGACGGAGCTGAGATACGGGGTCATGACGGAGATTTTTTTGCCCTCCATTGCGCCGGAGGCAGCCGCCGGGGAAGCAGCGCTGCCGGAAGCGGTGGAAGAAGTCGCACCGCCGCAGGCGCAGAGGCTCAAGACCAGCGCCGCTGCGGCAAGTAAACTTAAAACGTGTTTCATACGGTCATTCCTTCCATTCAATTTGTATCCGCCGTCACGCGGAATGAACCGCGTCGGCCATAGATTTTACGTATTCCGCCACATAGGGAGCCGCGTCCCGGCCATGCCGCGCCACCAGCTTCACAATGGCGCTGCCCACGATGGCTCCGCCGGAGAGGGCGGCCATCTGCTTTGCCTGCTCCGGCGTGGAAATGCCAAAGCCCACGGCGCAGGGACAACCGCTGTTCTCCAGCGCCAGCGCCACCAACGCGCCCACATCCGTTTGAATCTCGCTGCGCACGCCGGTGACGCCCAGAGACGAAACGATGTACAGGAACCCCGTGGCCTCCTTGGCGATCATGGCAATACGGTCTGCGGAGGTCGGGGCGATCATGGAGATCAAATCCAGACCGTGCCGCTTGCAGATGGACACAAATTCGTCTCTCTCCTCATAGGGGATATCCGGTAGAATCAAACCGTCGATGCCAAGCTCCCCGCAGGCAGAGATGAACTTTTCAGCCCCGTAAGAAAAAACCACGTTGGCGTAGGTCATGAACACCATGGGCACGGTCACGGTTTTGCGGAGAGTGCGCACCATATCGAAAATTTTGTCGGTGGTAACGCCGCCTTGAAGCGCCCGGACGTTGGCCGCCTGAATGACGGGGCCTTCCGCCGTGGGGTCGGAAAAGGGGATGCCCAGCTCGATCAAATCCGCTCCGCTGTCCGCCATGGCCTTCACCAGCTTTTCCGTGGTTTCCAAATCGGGATCGCCGCAGGTGAGAAAGGGGATAAACGCCTTGCCCCGCTCAAAGGCTTTCGCAATGTTACTCATGTAGATTCTCCCCTCTGTACCGGGCGATGGCGGCACAGTCCTTGTCGCCCCGGCCCGAAATTGTAATCACAAGGATGTTGTCTTTTCCCATCTGCGGCGCCAAAGTCATCGCGTAAGCCACGGCGTGGGCGGACTCGATGGCGGGTATAATGCCCTCCGTCCGGCTGAGATACTCAAAGGCGTTCACCGCTTCTTCGTCCGTCACCGGCACGTACTCCGCCCGGCCGATGTCGTGGAGATGGGCGTGCTCCGGGCCAACGCCCGGGTAATCCAACCCGGCGGAAATGGAGTATACCGGGGCAATCTGCCCGTATTCATCCTGACAGAAATAGGACTTCATCCCGTGGAAGATTCCCAGCCGCCCGGTGGTGATGGTGGCGGCGGTTTCCAGCGTCTCCGCACCCCGGCCCGCCGCCTCACAGCCAATCAGGCGGACGGACGGATCGTCAATGAAATGATAGAACGAGCCGATGGCGTTGGACCCGCCGCCGACGCAGGCGATGACCGCGTCGGGCAGCCGCCCTTCCTTTTCCAGCATCTGTTCCCTGATCTCCTCAGAAATGACCGCTTGAAAATCCCGGACGATGGTTGGGAACGGGTGCGGCCCCATCACGGAGCCTAAGCAATAGTGGGTATCGTCGATCCGATTCGTCCACTCCCGAAAGGCTGCGGAGACGGCGTCCTTCAGCGTGCCGGTTCCGGAGTCCACCGGGATCACCTCCGCGCCCAGAAGGCGCATCTTGTAAACGTTCAGCGCCTGACGCTCCGTATCCTCCCGTCCCATGTACACCACGCATTCCATACCCATCAGGGCGGCGGCGGTGGTGGTGGCCACACCGTGCTGTCCTGCGCCGGTTTCGGCGATCAGGCGGGTCTTACCCATCTTTTTCGCCAGCAGCGCCTGCCCCAGCACGTTGTTGATCTTGTGGGCCCCGGTATGGTTCAAATCCTCCCGCTTGAGATAAATTTTCGCCCCGCCCAAGTCCCGGGTCATCTTTCCCGCGTAATACAGCCGGCTGGGCCGTCCCGCATACTCGTTCAGCAGCGACTTGAGCTGCTGATGAAACGCCGGGTCCGCGTGATAGCGGTCATAAGCCCTCTCCAGTTCGATCACCGCATTCATCAGCGTCTCCGGGATATACTGCCCGCCATGGACACCAAAGCGCCCTTTTGCATTGGTCATGTCAAAGCCCCTTTCTTTCCTTTCAGACAACAAAAAAACCGTCCTTGATGAATCTTGTCATCAAGGACGGTTATATAACCGCGGTGCCACCTTGTTTCACGGCGCAAAAAGGCCGTGCGCTCAGCAGAGTACCAACATACTCCCGGCCGGATAACGTCAGCCTTCGACGTCGCAAGCTACTGCCGGAAAAGCTCTCCGGTTTCGCCGCGCCCTCAGTGACCCATTATGACCGTCTGCATTGCGGCCCGGCTCTCAGCACCCCGGACTCTCTGGACGCGCACGGCAGTCTTTACTTTCACTTCAGCGGTTTAAAAAGTTATTTGATTGTTGGGTCGTATCTTACGCCCATTTCTTAGGATTGTCAAGAGTGGGCGGGAGAAATTTTTCCCGTCTTTCACACACGGACAATTGCGCAGTTTTGATTCCGGCATGGGAAAACGTGTTTCAAGCAGGGCTGCGCAGAGCCGTCAGCCGCCCAAATATGCCTTTTTGATGGCGGCGGAAGCCAGCAGTTCCCCGCTGGGACCGGTGGTGACGATCTTTCCCGTCTCCAGCACATAACCCCGGTCGGCAATGGAAAGCGCCGCCTGCGCGTTTTGCTCGACCAGCAAAATGGTGGACCCGGCCTTATGGAGATTTTGAATAATCTCAAAAATCTGCTCCACCAGAATGGGAGCCAGGCCCATGGACGGCTCATCCAGCATCAGCAGCTTCGGGTGGCTCATCAGCGCCCGGCCCATGGCCAGCATTTGCTGTTCGCCGCCGGAAAGCGTCCCGGCCACCTGCCGCCGCCGCTCCTTCAGCCGGGGGAACAAATCATAGACCATTTCAAGGTCCGCGGGAACGCCCGCACCGCCCTTGGTATAGGCTCCCATTTCAAGGTTTTCCTGAACGGACATCTGCAAAAACACGCGTCGTCCCTCTGGCACCAGCGCCATCCCACGGGAGACAATTTTGTGGGGCGGGATTTTACCCAAGTCCTCTCCCATGAAGGTCACGGAACCGGATTTTCCCCGCAGCAGGCCCGCAATCGTATTCAGGGTGGTGGATTTTCCCGCGCCATTGGCCCCGATCAAAGTGACGATCTCGCCCTCGTTCACGTCGAAGGAAACGCCCTTGACCGCGTGAATGCTGCCGTAGGCAACGTTCAAGTTTTCTACGGATAAAATCGTACTCATGCCTTCACGCCTCCTTCTTTTTGCCGAGGTACGCCTCGATCACGGTGGGGTTGGACTGAATATCCTCTGGGCTGCCCTTGGCAATGACCTGCCCAAAATTCAGCACGCAGATGCCCTCGCAGATATTCATAACCAAATTCATATCGTGCTCAATCAAAAGCACGGCAATTTGGAACGTATCTCGAATTTTCCGAATATTTTCCATCAACTCCGCCGTCTCCGACGGATTCATTCCCGCCGCCGGTTCGTCCAGCAGCAAAAGGCTGGGGTTTGTCGCCAGCGCGCGGACAATTTCAAGGCGGCGCTGCGCGCCGTACGGCAGGGAGCCGGCCTTGGCATCGGCTAAATCCTGCATATCGAAGATGCTCAAAAGCTCCATGGCCCGCTGGTGGGCTACTTTTTCCTCTTTCCAGAACCCCGGCAGGCGGAAAATCCCGCTCCACATGTTATATCCCATGGCGTTGTTCATGCCCACCTTCACATTGTCCTCCACGGTGAGGTCTGTGAACAGGCGGATGTTCTGGAAGGTGCGGGCGATGCCCGCCCGGTTGACCTGAATGGTGCTCATGCCGTGGGTATCGTTGCCGTCCAGCAGAATTGTGCCCTTTGTGGGCTGGTAAACCTTGGTCAGCAGGTTGAAAACCGTGGTCTTGCCCGCGCCATTGGGCCCGATCAGACCGGCAATCTCCGTGCGCCCGATGGTGAGGTTGAAGTTTTCAACCGCCTTCAATCCGCCGAAGGTGACGCCCAGATTGATGCACTCCAGAATGGGGCTTTTATCCACGTCCCGGTCGGGGACCATTGCCCCGGAGGGAATGGGAACCAGTTTTGAAAACATATCAGGCAGTCTCCTTTCCGGCAGTCTTTCTGCGGAATCTAAAGCGGGCAAAAAATGCTTTGTAGGCCGGATTGTTGGTAAAAATCATCACCAGAATCAGCACAATGGCATACACCAGCATCCGGTAATCCGCGAACTGGCGCAGCAGTTCCGGCAGAACCGTCAGCGCGGCGGCGGCGATGATGGAGCAGCGGATATTGCCCATGCCGCCCAGCACCACGAACACCAGAATCAAGATGGAGGTGTTAAAATCAAATTTTTTCGCGAGGATGGAGGAGAAGTTCATGGCGTACAGTCCGCCAGCCAAGCCCGCCAGCACGGCGGAGGTGACAAACGCCATCATTTTGTACCGGGTTGGGGAAATTCCCACGGACTCGGCGGCGATCCGGTTGTCCCGCAGGGCCATAACCGCCCGGCCCGCCCGACTGTGGATAAAGTTCAAAACCACCGCCAGCGTCAGCATGATGAGGAGAAATCCGGCGGTGAGCGTGGACAGCTTCTGGATGCCCACCGCACCCATGGGGCCTTGCAGCAGCACTTTGCCGTCGGCGGCCATGCCCAGAGAGGCCGCGTCCTTCATGCTGAAATGAAGGCCCGTGCCATCCATACCCACATACACACAGTTGATAATATTTTTGATAATCTCACCGAAGGCCAGCGTCACAATAGCGAGGTAGTCGCCCCGGAGCCGCAGCACCGGCACCACCACGATCAGGCTGACCAATCCGGCAAACACACCGCCCACAGCCATGGACATCACCAGCCGCAGCGGTCCGTTGGACACGGTATTTTGCAGCGCCGCCGCCGCGATGACCGCGGTAAACGCACCCACGCTCATAAACCCCGCATGGCCAAGGCTCAACTCGCCCATGATGCCGACGGTCAGGTTCAAAGACACCGCCATGACCACATACGCGCAGATGGGAACCAGCATCCCCTTCAGGGAGGAAGTCAAGAGGCCGCCGGAGAGCATTGCCTGCATAACGACGTAGGCCGCGATCACCATACCATAGGTGAGAAAGCTGGAACGGGTGGAGGGGGCCATGCGTTTCAATTTTGTTGCCATCCTTCTCACCTCAGACTTTCTCGCGGACAAGTTTGCCCAAAAGTCCGCTGGGTTTCACCAGCAACACCACGATCAGCACCGCAAACACAATTGCGTCGGACAGCTGGGTGGAGACATAGGCGCGGGCAAAAATCTCAATGACGCCCAGCAGCACACCGCCAAGCAAGGCCCCGGGAATGGAGCCGATGCCGCCGAACACGGCGGCGGTGAACGCCTTGATGCCGGGCATGGAGCCGGTGGTTGGCATCAGCGTGGGATAAGACGAGCACAAAAGCACGCCCGCAACCGCCGCCAGACCCGAGCCGATGGCAAAGGTCATGGAGATGGTGAAATTCACGTCGATCCCCATGAGCTGGGCCGCGCCCTTGTCCTCGGACACCGCCCGCATGGCCTTGCCCATTTTGGTGTGGCCGGTGAACGCGGTCAGCGCCAGCATAATCACAAGGCACGCCGCCACAGTGATCGCCGCCACATAGGACACGTTGAGTTGACCGCCGAAAAGGGACCAGCTGCTCTTTCCGCTGAAATTGAAGAAGGTGGGAAATACCTTGGGATCGGAGCCCCAGAGCAAAAGCGCCGCGTTTTGGAGGAAATAGCTCACGCCGATAGCGGTAATCAGCACGGCCAGAGAGGGCGCGGAGCGCAGCGGCTTATACGCCAGCCGCTCCACCACGATGCCCAGCACCGTGCAGCCAACCATCGCCAAAAGCACGGAGGGCAGCGGATGCCAGCCTAAGTACGCGGTGCTGCAAAAGCACAGATACCCGCCCACCATAATCACGTCGCCGTGGGCAAAGTTCAGCATTTTGGCGATGCCATAGACCATGGTGTAGCCCAGAGCGATGATGGCATAAATACTGCCAAGGCTCACGCCGCTGATCAGATTAGAAAGGATCGTCATAGCAAGAGACACCTGCTTTCAAAAGTTTCGGGCAATCCTCGCAAAACAGGCGGCGAATTGCACCGTCATATTTTTTGTCCGGACATCCTAGGATTTTGCCGCCATGGCGGCGCATCCTAAAATTTCGGTACAGGGTTGCGGAAAAGCGCGGACATGCGCAAAACCGGAGGGCGGTCTTTGTGCAATGCCGCTTTAAGTTCGGACCAGGAGGGTTCGGCCTGCCTCGGCGGGCCGCATCCTCCCGGCCTGAACAGCGGGAACCGGGAGGCCGCAAGCAGCCTCCCAGTCCCGTTACAGGCTGGGGAAAAGCAGAGATTACAAAGTGGCGTAAGCGCCGTTTTCAACCTTCACGACCACGGGAGCCTTGGAGACTTCGCCGTTGGTCCCCCAAGTCATTCCGGCGCCGGTCAGACCGTCCACGCTGAAGTCGGAGGCGGTGAATGCCTCGATCATGGCCTCGCAGACATCCTCGTGGCCCATGTCGGCGGTGATACCAGCCTTCTGGCAGGCGGCATAGATGGCATAGATGCAGTCATAGCCGTCGGCGGCGAACTGGTTGGGCGTTTCACCGTAAGCCGCCTGATACTTGGAGACAAAATCAGCAGCGCCTGCGTCGGAGGCGTTGAACGGGGTCATGAGCATCAGCCCCTCTGCGAGAGTGGTGTCAAAGCCCTCCATGGTCAAGATGCCGTCCATACCGTCGCCGCCGAAGAAGATGGGGGAATAATCCATGCTCTTGGCCTGATTCAAAACCAGAGAGGCGGGCGTGTAATAGATGGGCATGAACACCAGCTCCGCGCCGTTGTTCTTTGCATCCGCCAGCTGCACGGAGAAGTCGCTGTTGGTGTCATCGGGGAAGGTGGTGTTGGAAACGACCTCCAGGCCCTTGGCGGCAGCCTCCGCCGTGAAGGCGGTGGCAATGCCGGTGGAGTACGCGTCGCCGTTGTTGTAGAGCACGGCCACCTTCTTCGCCAAGCCCTGCTCCGCCACATAGTCGGCGGCGGTCACGCCCTGACCGGGATCGGTAAAGCAGACTTGGAACACATTGTCTTTCCCGTTGGTCACGTCGGTGGAAGAGGCGGAGGGCGTCAGCTGGAAGTAGCGGTCACCGTATGTCTCAGCCGCCACATTGACGCAGGAACCGGTGGTGGTGCAGCCGTAAAGGAGCTGCATACCCCAGTCCTGCAAGGTGTGGTAGGCGTTAACGCCCTTTTCGGGGTCGGCTTCATCATCTTGGAAATTCAGTTCAAACTGCATCCCGCCCATGGCGTTGATCTCATCCACGGCGATCTGCGCGCCGTTGCGGGTCGCAATTCCATACGTGGCGGCGCCGCCGGTGAGAGGGCCGATACCGCCGATCTTGATGGCGGCAGCGGAAGCACTGCCGGAGGCAGAGCCGGATGCGGCGGGAGTGGAAGAAGCGCCGCTGTTTCCACAGCCGGCGAGCGTGGCCACCATAGCGGCGGCAAGAACAAAGCTGCAAACATTCTTCTTTTTCATCATAAAAATCTCCTTCAATATTCATTCAGTGGCGGGTGGTGAACCGACGGCCGTCCGGTCCATTTTCCCGCGGGCAGAAGGCCCCATGTATACAAAAAAGCGGCTGCACTCCAAGAGTGCAGCCGCTTTTCGTATCGAAAATCATGCGGTGCGACACCTCTTGCGCCTATTCACTTTCCCCATAATCAGCAGGACTGCCAGCAGAACTACCAGTACCAGAGATACTACCAGCAGAACGGACAGGCCCACTACCAGGGTAATGGTAATGAGCGCAATAATAATGGACGCCGCAATAACGGCGTCCACAATCAGGGCGATGGCATTATAATTGGAAGTGAAACACGCGCAGGCAGAAGGAGCCTCTGCATCATTAGCAGACGCGGTCATGGCAGTAGAAAAACGATTCGTAAAAGTCATGGTCATCAGGCTCCTTTCTGAAAAATTCTGTGTCCCGGAAAAACCGAGCTCCCTTTGGGATGGTCTTATTGTAGCGGCGAAAAAGCGGAAAGTCAACCGTCAACACAGTGTCGTTTCTAATAAATCAGGCAGATAAAACGATTCAAAAACCGTCATTGTTTACAAAAAGTTCTGTTTTCATGTAAAATCTGTCAGACCTCAGAAACGTTGTCTGTTGAGTAAATCTCTTTCATTTTACCTTTCCCCGAACACCGGACAAGGCTCATCGCCGTATTATTTTCATGATACAAAAGGCTTGACATGGCAAACGCAAAAAAAGATTGGCAAGCGCCTGCGCCTGTTCTGGGGAGTCAGCTACGGGAGTATTTACCCCACGTTGAGCGCACTTTCGGAGGACGGCATGATTTCCGCCAATGACGTGAGCACCAACAAACAGGCAAAAATTGCTTATACCACCACGGACAAAGGCCGTCCCCATTTGTGGGAATGGCTGGAAGTTTCGGTTGGAAAGAATGAAGTGCGATATGAGACGCTTCTTAAACTGTTTTTTGGCGGAGAGATCGGGCCGGAAGGCAGTCTTCGGCAGATCGAGGCGTTTGAGGAAAAGACGCGAGCCGAGTTGGAGCTGCTGCGTCCCATTTCAGAGCGGCTGGACACCCGGCGGGGGGATAGAGAGATCGCGCATCTTTACTATTACCTCACCAGCCGGTTCGGCGTGGAGTTGTACGAGGGTTATCTGCGCTGGTGCGCGGAAGCCAAAAAGCTGCTGAAAGAAAGCATGGAGGAAGCATGATGAAACCACTGATCGTCTATTATTCGTTTGAGGGGAACACCCGGTACGCGGCCCTCCTTCTTGCCGACGCGCTGAACGCCGACCTGCTGGAGTTGGAACCAGTCAAGGACTATCCCCGGGGAAAAGCCAGCAAATATGTGTTTGGGGGCGCGGCCGCTTCCCTGTCGGCCGCGCCGGAATTAAAGCCCTATGTCTTCGAGGCGGAACGCTATGACCTTGTGATTTTGGGTTCTCCCGTGTGGGCGGGACGCACCGCCCCACCGCTGAATTCGTTTTTAAAGGCCCACGATTTGCATCAAAGCCGCGTGGCCGCCTTTGCGTGCAGCACCAGCGGAAACGCAGCCCGCCTGTTGTCCGGGCTGGAGGAAAAAGTGGGGCATCTCGAGGCCACAGCTAGCTTTCTTGACCCCGCCTCCCATCAGGAGGATGCGAAAAAGGAGGCCGCGCGATTTGCGGCGGAACTGCTGCATGGATAAAAAAGCGTTTTCAACTGGGAATTCCGGCGGTGCGCTTTGGCTCTCAAGTCCCGCATTTCAGGACAGTAATCCGCTGCCGCTGCGGTGTACAGGCCGAGGTGCAGACCTGTCGCCGGAGCTGAATCTGTCCGGTCTTTCCCCTGCCGCCGTCTCTCTCGCCGTGGTAATGGATGATCTGGATATTCCGGTTTTTGGGGTTTACAACCACTGGATCATCTGGAATCTGCCCGCCGCGTCCACAGTTCCTCCCGCCATTTCCGCAGGAGCGGAGCTGCCCTCTGGGGCGCGGTAGGGAATCGGATACGGTGGTCATTGTTACGCCGGGCCAAAGATTCCCCGATTTCTGCGCAAGGCCCACCGTTATCGCTTCACAGCCTACGCGCTGGATTGCAAGCTGGATCTTTCATCCAACGCCAAAAAGAGCAATCTGTTAAACGCTATGTCCGGTCATATTCTGCAAACCGCCACCCTCATCGGAACCCATCAAAACCGCTGAAAAAGCACTCCCACTTGCCGGAACCGGTAAGTGGGAGCGCTCGATTTTTATGTTTTCCGCCAATAAAAAATCAGGTCAATCCGCCACGGTGGGAACCGCGTCCGCCGGGATGGGACAGGTATACCCTTCCGCGGTCCGCTCAAGGAATTCTGCCTTTGCAGCCTCCAGCGTTTCCGGGCTGTTCAGAAGATCAATGGCCGCCGCGCACAGCACCTTTCCCGCGTGAATCGCCGCCTTATGACCCACGGCCGTTCGGTCGCAGGACACATTCTGCCAGCTGTGGCCCGGACAGCCATTGGGCCATGCCGCCACATGAATCTGCGCTGTGGGGCACTCCCAGCTCACGTCTCCCACGTCGGTCGAACCGGGGCGGAATGCCTCGCCCTGATAAAGAGGCAGCAAGAAATCATTCATAGCCCGCCCATTTTCACTACGCAGAGTTTTTACATGTAAAGCATATTCCGTATCGTAATCGCATCCGATGCCCGGAAGCGTGTCCGCCCCCTCATAGGTCTTGGCAAGCGCGTCTGTATAGGCCACTTCTTCCGCCGTGTGGGAGGGAACGCCCAGCTCCGAAAAGTTTTCGTGGAGCAGCTTTTCCAGCGTGTGGTTCGTGACGGTGTCGGCAAGACCGTCGATAAATTTTCGCTCGAAGGTGGTGTCGGTCATCAACGCCGCGCCCTCTGCAATCCGATCCACCCGCTTTTGAAGCTCCACCGCCTCGGAAACGTGGTTGGAACGGACCATATACAACACCGTGGCCCGGGGCTGAACCACGTTGGGGCTGCGTCCGCCCGCATCGGTGATGGCATAATGAATGCGGGCCTTATCGCTCATGTGCTCCCGCAGGAACTGCACGCCGATGTTCATCAGTTCCACCGCGTCCAATGCACTGCGGCCCCGATCCGGGCTTCCCGCCGCGTGGGAAGCCACGCCCGTGAAATGATACTGCACCTGAATGCAGGAGTTGGATGAGCCGGTGGCCACCTCGTTCCGATCCTCCGGGTGCCAAGTCAGCGCCGCATCCAGCCCGCGCCACAGGTTCTCCCGCGCCATAAATGCCTTTGCCGCGCCGCCCTCCTCGCCGGGACAGCCGTACAGCACCACGGTGCCGGGGCACTTCGTCTCCTCCAGATACGCCTTTACGCCGATGGCGGCGGCCATGGCCCCCGCGCCCAGCAGATTATGCCCACAGCCATGTCCGCAGCCGCCGGGGACAGCCTCTTCCCGCGTCAGGCTTCCACCCTTTTGAGAAAGGCCGGAAAGCGCGTCGTACTCCGCCAGAATGCCGATGATGGGCCGGCCCGCGCCGTAGCTTGCGGAAAAGGCCGTGGGAATGCCGCAGATCCCCTTCTCCACCGTGAAGCCCTCGCTTTCCAGCGTCTTGCAATACAGCGCGGCGGACTGCTCCTCTTGCAGGGACAGCTCCGCATATTCCCAGATGGAATCCGCCATCCCGGCAATCAGGTCTGCCTTTTTTTCAATAGCGGCCACTGCCGCCAGTTTTTCTTTTGTCATGGTCTTTCTCCTTATTTCTCGTTTGCCAAAAACGGCGCGCACAAAGGTGCGCGCCGTTTCCATCACAGTACCTTACTCAGGAAGTCCTTGAGACGTGGGTTTTCCGGAGAGTTGAAGATTTCGTCAGGTGTGCCCTGCTCCAGCAGTTTGCCATCCGCCATGAACAGGACGCGGTTGCCCACTTCCCGGGCAAAGCCCATCTCGTGGGTGACCACCACCATGGTCATGCCCTCCCGGGCCAGCTCCTTCATCACGTCCAGCACCTCGCCCACCATCTCGGGGTCCAGCGCAGAGGTCGGCTCGTCAAACAGCATCACCTGCGGCTCCATGGCAAGCGCCCGGACAATGGCCACGCGCTGCTTTTGCCCGCCGGAGAGCTGAATGGGGTACGCGCCTGCCCGGTCCTTCAGTCCTACCCGATCCAAAAGAGCCAGCGCCTTTTCCTCAGCCTCGGCCTGCTTCATATGCCGGACTTTAATGGGGGCCAGCGTCATATTGTCCAAAAGCGTCTTGTGGGGAAAGAGATTGAAGTGCTGAAACACCATGCCCATCTTCTGGCGGTGGCGGTCGATATCCAGCTTCACGGTCTTCCCGTCCGCAGTTTTCATTTTGCTCTTGGTAATATCCACCCCGTCGAACACGATGGAGCCTTCTGTCGGCTCCTCCAACAGGTTCAAACTGCGGAGGAATGTGGACTTTCCGGAGCCGGAGGGTCCGATGACCACCATCACGTCGCCCCGGTTGATATCCACCGACACGTCGTCCAGCGCCTTGATCGCGCCTCTGTTGTAGTATTTTTTCAGTCCGGTGACCCGGATCAGACTACCGCCTGTCGCCACGGCTCATCCTCCTCTCGAAGTACGCAATGATCTTGCTGGTGGGGAAGGTCAGGCAGAAATACATGACCGTTGCCACGATCAGCGGCTCCGCCATGATATACAGCGCGCCCTTGGTGGCGTTGACGGCGGACATGATGTCCTGCACGCCGATGGTATATGTAATAGCAGATTCCTTGATGATGGTGACAAACTCATTGGCAATGGCGGGCAGCGTGTTTTTAATGGCCTGCGGCAGCACGACATAGCGCATGTTCTGTCCCTGTGTCAAGCCCAGCGACCGGGCCGCCTCGGTCTGGCCTCCGTCAATGGACTGGATGCCCGCGCGGACGATCTCGGAGAGGTACGCACCGGAGTTCAGCGCCAGCGCCACAACACCGGGAATGAACCGCTCCATCCGAATAAAGCCCAGCATTGTTACCTTCGGCAGATCAATGACCGATTTGTCAAACAGCAGATAGTACACCAGCCACAGCTGCACAAGCATAGGCGTGGCGCGGAAGACCTCCACATAGACGGTGGCAATGAAACTAATCGGATTGAACCGACTCAGTGTAAACAAAAACCCCTGCTCTCGGAGGTGGCCCGCCTTGTCCATACAGAGGAAGCGGAACGGCCGGAATGTGGACAGGCGCATAATTGCCAGCAGCAGCGCAAGGAAAAAGCCAAGCAGAACCGTCAATGCGGAGAGCAGGATCGTGATGACCATGCCCTGCTTAAAAAGGTCGGCATACTGCGCAACCATTTGAAAGTGTTCTGCGGTGATCAAGTTGCTCATGGAATGGCTCCTTTCAATTCAGATCAGGGGCTTAGAAACAGGCCAATTCCTCCCCGAAGGTCAGGGAGGAATTGGGCGGATATTTCGGGTTTGGCTGCTTAACCGGCCTGAGAGGCGGAGGCGGAAGCGGACGCGGCGGCGGCGTCAGCCTGCACGTTGCCGTTCTCGTCCAGCAGACCCTCGTACTTCTCGCCGGAAGCCTGCTCGTTGGCGGCGGCAATGAACTTCTCCAGAGAACCGTCGGCTTTGGCGGCGGCAATGGCGGCGTTGACAGCCTCCATCAGCGGCGCGTTGTCCTTCACCACGCCGATGGCGGAGCCGGCAACGTCATAGGGCACGTCCAGCACGATCTCCAGATCGGGATAGTTCTTCTGATAGCTCTTGGCCACGTCCGTCTCAATGTAAGCCGCGTCCAGCTTGCCGCTGAGCAGCTCGGCAATGATGTCGGTGACCTTTGCCAGCTGAATGATGCTGGCGTTGGGGGAATTCTCCTGCGCAAGGTCGGCCTGAATAGAGCCGGTCTGAGCACCCACGGACACACTGGGGTCGTTGACGGCTTCAAAAGAAGCAAACTTATCCGCATTGCCCTTCACCGTCACCAGAGCCTGACCGCCCTCATAGTAGAGGTCGGAAAAGTCCATAGCGTTGGCGCGGGAGGGATCGGGGGAAAGGCCGGCCATGCCCAGATCCACGTTCTTCATGCCAACTTCCATGATGACGCCGTCGAAGTCCATGGGAACGACTTCCAGCTCCAGACCCATGTAGTCAGCGATGTACTGTGCCAGAGCCATGTCGAAACCGGCCAGCTGGGGCTTGCCATCCTCACCGATGGCGTAAAACTCATAGGGAGCAAAATCGGGGGAGGTTGCCACGGTCAGCTTACCCGAAGACACCGTCTCAACGGTGGCTGCCGCAGAGCCGCTGGCAGAAGCAGAACCGCCGGAGGCAGCGCCGGAAGACGCAGACCCGCTGCTGCCGCAGGAGGCCAGAGACAGAGCCATTGTAAGGCTCAGCGCAAGCGCAAAAAACTTTTTCATGTTCTTTTCATCCTTTTCAAAAATTGTGCCCGCCCGCAAACGCGGGTTTCATCCATTCTTTTCCAGGGGAGGGAATCCCCCCCTTCCGGGAATGGCTATACCTTATCACGCCGGGAATGGAATGTCAATACTTTTCCATAAAAAATGAATAAATATTTGCAAGAAAAGGGCGCTATATAAAAAGTATCCATCAATTAAGTTCCAAATTTGCGTTACTATTGTGCATTTTGACGGTTATGCTCAAAAATTCTTGCGTCAATATGCATGAGTATTCAAAAACGAGCGAATATTCACCACAATAATACGTTTCAGCCGCTTCCCCTCCGCACAACGCCCGAAAAAAAGCGGCGGCGGGCCTCCGCGGTACCGGTCAGTTCCAGAATTCAGTCTTGTGGTCAAGACCCGCCGAGGCAGCCTTGAAGCAGGGGTCCTTCCCTTCCTCCTTCTGCCGCCGATAATCCTTCAGCGCCAACAGCGCGGGCTTGGCCAGAATCAGAATCACAGGCAGATTGAGAAGAGCCATGCAGCCCATCAGCACATCCGCCGTATCCCACACCAGAGAGAAATCCATCTGCGCCCCAAAAAATACAATCAACACAGCCACCACGCGGAACACGGTCATCTCGCTTTTTTTCGCATCCCGGCGCAGAAGATACTGGAGATTGCTCTCGCAGTAATAGTAGTTGCCAAGAATTGTGGTAAAGGCGAAGAGCAGCATAGACCCGGTGATGAACCACTGTCCAAAGGAGCCGAACGTGCCGGACAGCGCCGCCTGCACATAGGGCACACCCTTAAGTGCCTCCTCCGGCTCCAGCCCGGAGCAAAGGCACATGAACGCGGTGGCGGAGCAGATCAGCAGTGTGTCAATAAACACAGACAGCATCTGCACCAGCCCCTGCTTCACGGGATGGGACACCATGGCCGACGCTGCGGCGTTTGGCGCGGAGCCCACGCCCGCCTCGTTGGAAAACAGGCCCCGTTTGATGCCGTACATCATGGCCGAGCCGGTAAAGCCGCCGAAAATCGCTTTGAAATCAAAGGCACTCTGGAAGATCGCGCGGAATACGCCGGGGAGCAGATCAATATGCAGCGCAATCATCACCAGCGCCATCAAAACATACGCGCCGCCCATGACGGGCACCAGCACGCCGGTAATCTTGGTGAGCCGCTTTCCCCCTCCGAAGATACACAGTCCCGCCAAAACTGCCAAAATTGCTCCCGCTGCAATGGGCATGGACGGCCCCGCAAAGGCATACCCCGAGAAGGAGTCCACCAGATTAAAGGATGCCACCATGTTAAAGCCGACCATATAGGTCAGGATCAGAAACACCGCGAACAGGGCTGCAAGGCCCCTGCTGTGCAGCGCGGCCTCAATGTAATAGGCCGGACCGCCACGGCTGCCGCCGCGCCCGTCTTTCACCTTGTAGATCTGAGCAAGCGTACTTTCAATAAATGCGGACGCGCCGCCCAAAATGGCAATCACCCACATCCAGAACACGCTGCCCACGCCGCCTAGGCACAGCGCTGTGGAAACACCGGCGATATTGCCGGTGCCCACGCGAGAAGCGGTGGAAACCATCAGTGCTTGAAACGAGGAAACCCCGTTTTTATCAGAGGATTTCTCCCGGACGACCCGGAAGGACTCCCCCAGCAGACGAAACTGGACAAAGCCGGTGCGGAAAGAAAAATAAAGTCCTGCGGCAATCAGCAGGGCCACCAAAATATAAGTGTACATCAGCGTGCTGATGTTTCCAATCAGTGTTTGAAGTGCAGTGAGCAAAGCAGCGCTCCTCCTTTTGTTAAATAACCGGACCCCTCATCCGGCAGGGGGTGTGTCTTAGGCAGCTCATAAATTATCCGAACAGTTTTTTCGCCAGCCAAAGCAGCAGACACGCACCAGCCACGGAAATCAGGAACGACCCGATTCCCACGCCGCGGATATGCACCAAACCCGCGAGAAAGCCACCCAGCGAACTGCCGACAATCCCCACAAGGATATTGCGCAGAAAGCCGCCCTCTCGTTTCATCAGCTTTCCAGCCACCCAGCCAATCACTGCGCCGGTAATAATCCAAACGACAAAACCCAAAAGTTCTCACCCCCTTTGTTTTTAATATTTGACAGGAAAGTGTCCGCATATAGCGTAGATAGTATAGATGAACGGGCAGAAAAAGTCAATTGATGCAAGGGTTCGCGGCTTTCCTCCTCTGCGCAGAAAAAACCGCCGCCTATCCGGCGGCGGTTTTTTCATTCCGCGTTTCTGGAGGAATCAGCAGCCTTTTCGGCTGCCTTTCCCCGAATCAGTTCCAGAGCCTCCGCCGTAATCTCCATGGGAGGAACGGCAACAGGACGGCTGATGAAAAACCCCTGTATTAAGTCCACGCCCAGATCAATCACCGTCTCCAGCTCCCGGGGTGTCTCCACCCCTTCGGCAACCACCTGCATGTTCCGCTGGTGGGCGTATGTCACCATGTTTGAAACAATCTCCTGACGGTCGCGGCTGGCGTCGATGCTGCGAATAATGGAGATGTCGATCTTCGTAAAGGCCGGGGACAACTCCAGCAGATTTTTCTCGCTGTTGTATCCGCTGCCGTAGTCATCCAAAGCGAACATGCCGGAGAAGCCGGGGATATTTCTCTTTGCGCGGGTGCAATCCGGGTCCATGCAGTCGGCCTCCACAATTTCCGCAACAATGCGGGGCTGAAGGGCGGAAAAGCGCCGGTGAAATTCTTCCGCGCTGCGGGCAGTCAAGGATTGGTTGGCAATGGAGTTGATAAACAGCATCGCATCCGGCAGAGCCTTCCCTTGCTCAAGGAGGTGTTGAAAAGCCTCTGCGGCCTTGAACCATGTGATCCGCTCAATATCGGCCAGCCGATTTTCCTTCCGGGCAATGCGCAGAATCTGCTCCGGCCCTTTCAGCGTCAATGCGTCCACGCGCATCAGCGCCTCATACGCCCGGATTTTTCCGGTGCGGGCATCCGCGATGGGCTGGAAATAGTAGTTGATACGCCCCTCATTGAGAATCTCCTGAAATTCCTGCCGACTCTCGGTGGAATCAACCGCCCGGTGATATTCATTCAGCTTAAATTCCGCCACGTCGTTCTTTCGGCTGTGCTTGACCTGATACATTGCAAAGTCCGCAAATTTCATCAGCTGGCCAAGATCCTGACTGTCCGCGGGATACCATGCGACTCCTCCCGAAATGCCCAGATACTGCCGCGTGCCATTGGGCAGGTCAATGGACTCCTGCCGCGCGGCTTCCAGCAGCCGATTAATTTTCTGGCGGATTGCCCTCTGGTTCGGGTAGCCGTAAAAAAACAGGTAAAATTCATCGCCGGACTGTCGGGCCACCAGCGTGCCTGCCGGGGCGGCATGCAGGAAGCACTGTCCCGCGCAGCGGATGTACTGGTCCCCGAAATCGTGGCCAAACCGGTCGTTGACACTTTTTAAATTATCCAGATCAATCATCAGCAGCGCCGCCGTGCCAAGCTGTGCCGGGGACATAAAGAGATCGTCGGCCATGCGGCAGAAAGCGCGGCGATTGTAAATACCGGTCAGCAGATCATAATCCCGCTCGTGTTCGATGCGCATACGCTCCAGCGTGGCGGCGGTGGCGTTCTCCGCCAGGCCCGCCATACAATTGCCATCCTGCCGAATGCTCACCCGGATGTAGCGAACCTCTCCGTTCTCTGTAATCTTATACAGCCGGGAGTTTTTCCCCGCACTCTTGGAAATCAGCTTGGAATCCAGATCTTTCAGCAATCGGCCAAATTTTTCCCGGGTCATCACCGTCTCGTCCACATTTTCAACGCCCAGCATGGGGAAGAAATTCGCGGTAACAAAGATGGATTCGTTGCCCCGATATTCAAATCCGCCCAGTTCCACGCTGGCCATGTCGATGATCCGCAGCATTCGGGTGGAGCTTTCCATCACACTGCGGCTGAGGGAGACGATTGCCCCGGAAAACTGGTCGATTTCTCGGATTCCCGTTGCCGGAAGATCCGGGATGTCGGTCAGACTTTTCCGGGCTTCCGCCACCCGCTCCGCCAGTCTCCGAATGGGGTTTGCCAAGCTGCGGCTGATAAACACACAGCCCATCATTCCGAAAAGGAGGGTCACCAGCGCAATGACGGTCAAAAGAGTCCATACATAATTGGAAAAGTGATAAAGATTAGTCACGCCAACCGCGCCGATCAACACCCAGCTTTCATCCGCAAACGGAGTGTTGTTGCCGTACTGGTGCAAGTCGCTCAAGGCGGCGCTGTATCGCCGCCCGCCATACACAAAGCTGGACCTGCCGTCTTTTCGCGTCTCAATCGTCAGCGTCTTCGGCATCTGATCGGAAAGCGGGCCGCTGGCCAGCAGGGGCGTATACGTCCCGTCTCGGTCCACGGCCAGAAGATAGGACCCCGTTCCTCCTCCCTGCAGTTCTCCGGCAGGAAGCTGATCCTTGAGGTAATCCGTCTGCAATTCAACGCCCAAAACCCCATAAACCGTACCGTCATTCAGAATCAGCGGCTGAGAATAGGAAACGGAGGACGTATTCGAGTCCGCAAGACAATAGGGCTGTTGACTCCAGTAGCCACAGTACTGCGGGGGAAGCGTACCCGCCGCGTCCCATGCGGTTTGAAACGGCTGCAAAAAGAAATCATACCCGGCGCCGGACGGAAAGGTATATCGCGGCCTCCAGTCAAAGCTTGTGGACAGGTGCAGCGACCGGACCACCTTCACCGGCGAACGCACCAGCAGCAAATCCGCGTTTCGCTCGGACTGCGGGGCAGAAGGGTCCATATCCCGGATACAAAGGCCGGAAAAGGAGGCATCCTCCCATGAAAAGTCAGAGGAAAGCTCCTGTGTATTTAAAATCACAAAAATGCCGGACAGCCGCTTGCCATACAGCGTAGAAATGAGTTCCGGAGCTATTTCCGTCAGCAATTGATCGCCGCCCGCCTTAGAGCCGTTTGGCCCCAGCAGGTCCAGATTCAAAGAGCCGTCCTCCACCATGGCAGAGGCGGTGGCATTAATCTCCCCTCGCAGCATAGTCAAATCGCTCCAAGTGGAAAGCATATCATTTTCCACATAATTCCGCCGGTTTTCCACCTGTTGAAGCAGCATCTGATCGGAATTTTCTCGTAGCCTCGTAATCACGCCGCTGAGTAAAATACTTCCCATCAGAAGGAAAATCTCCATCGCCAACAGTCCCAGCATGGGAATCATGAGAAAGTGTGTCACAGACCGCTCCGCACCGACACGCGCCTCTTTTTTCTGTTTCACACGGGAGTCCCCCTCTCAGCCAGTCTGCCACCGGGAAAAGCAGAACTGTTCAACCTCCGATTATGGTCTGCAGCCGGATCAGAGTCGCGCTGTACCATTCCTCAAAATGCTGATCCGAAGCAAAATCCGCAGTCGCCGCCGCCATCGTCTGTCCCTCCCGCATCCGGGCAAGGACTTCCCCCCGGTCCTCCACGGCCTGATCGCTCATGGCGTATTCCAGCTCATTGCGCAGACTGCTTCCCCCCGCAAAGGCAGGCGGTGTATAGAGCAGGTTTTCGTTGATCGTGTCCACGGACACGGTTAAGACCTCGTCCATCAAATCCGTAAGGGTAAGGCCGCTGGCTCGGATGGCTTTCATGCTGTTTGCGGTTTTCATCACGGGGAGATACCCGGAATCCACAGAGAAGCGAATGTTGCGCTCCCGATCCGTAAACCACTTCAAAAACTCAACGCTGGCGGCGATCTCTGTCTTCGTGCCCTCGGTTACCACCATACCGGCCCCCTGCTGGATGGCGCAGGCGGTTCCGCCTCGGAACTGAGGACAGGGTAAAATCTTCAAGTGAATGGGGTGACTCTCCGTATCGCTGGTGGAAACCGTTTCGGGCAGATACGTCGCACTGGACGAGGACCCGACGCAGGCAATAATATTTCCAGTCTTCAGATCATCGCTGCGGAAGCGGCCGGAAGCCGCAAAGCGCCCCTTGATAAAGGGAACGTAGTAATTGTCCCAGAGCTTTCGGACCACATCGTGGTCAAAATCCAGCGTCGCCTTCCCGTCTTCCACGGCGACAAGCCTTGTTCCCAGCTGCATGGAACCGGAGAAAAAGTAGTTGGCCATGGCGTCCCGCCCGAACAGAGCCTTGCCGTCGTCGGGGGTGTCGGTCAGGCTGTCTGTCCACTTGTAGTAGGCCTCTGCCGTCTCCGTAACGCCCTCCACCGTGGCCAGCGCATCTAAGGTCACGCCGGTTGCCTGTGCAAAAACATCCCATTCCGTCTCGTTTACCGCCAAAATCTCCACGGACTTGGCCACCGGGAAAATCTTGATATCCTGTCCGCTGAACCGGCCCTCATCCAAAAAGCTATCCACATACCAGCTCTGCTCTTCCTCTGTCAGATAGGCGTCCAAATCCGCCACAAAGCCCATCTGGTCCAGTTGAAACGCCGTATCCACGTAGGCGGAAAAAACGTTTGGCAGCCGCTCCGCCCCCGCCTCACCTTTAGCCGCTGAAATCACGTTACCGGCCAGATCTGCCACCGTTCCCTGACTGGTGCTGTTCACAACAACCTGCTTTTCCCGGCCCCGTGTGGCGTTGAACTCATCCACCAGCGCGTTGAACGAGGTAAGCTGTGCGCCGTTATAATAGTTCCATATCGTGATGGACGTGACTTCCTGCGCTGACGACGTTTCTGCACCGCCGCAGCCGGTCAGGAACAGTGCGGCGGAAAGTGCCGCCAGAGCAAATCTGGATTGGTATTTCATGACACGCCTCCATTTTTTGAGCATCGCCGGACAAGCTAGGTTCCTAATATCCCGCTTTTCAAAAAGTTTTCTGCTGTGATCCAGCCATTTGGAACACCCGTTCTCCCGGAATTCTCGGTTCACGCGCTCGCTGTGCGCTTACCGAAAACACTTTCCGTGCTCTCCAAAAGCCCAATTTTGCGCCAAGAATCGCATAATATTTCCCATTTTGTGTATTTTATCATGTTATTTTCTAAAACACAACAACATCTGCTAAACTGCCATCCAATTGTCCGCCAGCCTGATCGGAGCTCTTCTCCATCGGAGCCGGTTTGTTTTTAGGCGGGTCGGGCGCGAAAATAGAATTTTTATCAGAAGTCTTCTTGCAATCGGAAGGATGCTGTGGTATATTCAAGCTATAAACACAAGGCACTTTTGCAAAAGTTGGAGGCGAATGCTGTGGTAAGGTCTGGGACGATGTCCACCGTCGAACTGCGCAGGCAAAATCGGAATCATGTGTTTCGCAGCCTGATCGACGCGGAGGAACCGCTCACCAAACAGGATCTGGCCACAGGGCTTTTCATGAGCTTGCCCACCCTGACGCAGAATTTAAAGGAACTGGACGCCATGGGCCTGATCGACTCCTCCTGCACCACCGACTCCACCGGCGGCCGCAAGCCCCGGCTGATCTCCATCATTCCGGGTGCCCGATTTGCCATCGGTATTGAGCTGTCCAGCGGCAGTATCCGCATGGTGGCGCTGGATCTGAAGTGCAACCAGCTGGCTTTCCAGCAATTTGCCCGTCCCTTTGAAAACACCGACACCTCCGCCAAGGAGTTGGCCGCCCGACTGGAGCAGTTTTTGGACGACAACAGTCTCTCCCGGGATCGGCTGCTGGGCGTTGGGATTACGGTCCCCGGCATTGTCAACGCGGATCAGACCATTATTGAATACGCTCCCACCGCCCGGATTCAAAAAATGAGCCCCGCGATGGTAAACCGCTATATTCCCTACCCCACGTTTCTGGACAACGACGCCACCTGCGGTGGCTTTGCGGAGTGGTGGAACCACACGGAAATGGAAAATCTGGCCTATCTCTCCCTCAGCCGAGGCATTGGCGGCGCGATTCTGGTGAACGGCAGCGCCTACGACGGCGACCATCACCGCTCTGCTGAGTTCGGCCACATGTGTATTCATCCCGGAGGACGGGTCTGCAACTGCGGCAGACGGGGGTGCTTGGAGGCATACTGCTCCGCCACCCGCCTTTCGGATGACCTGCACATCACGCTGGAGGATTTTTTCACCGGTCTTGCCGCCGGCAATGCCGCCTATCAGAACACTTGGGAGACGTATCTGGACGATCTGGCTCTCGCCGTCAGCAATATCCACACCATGCTGGACTGCAACGTGGTCATTGGCGGCGCATTTTCTCAATATCTTCCCGACTATTTGGATGGGCTGGAGGCGCGCCTCAGCCGCCTGAATCCTTTCACTGACGACGGGGACTACGTCCATTTCTGCCGCTATCACGACCGGTCTATCTGCGTGGGTGCGGCTTTGCGGTATATTGCGGAGTTTATTGTCAAGGTTTGAAAAAATCCCATGAACCCGCCGTCGGAATCCTTGGAGCGTTCCCCATCAGTGGTTCTTCACTGGCGGGGAAATGCGCGCCACACCCTGTAAAAATCTCATAGTTTGTCCACGCAGCATCTTTTTTAGATAAAAGCCGACCGCCGGAGCGCCCCTCGGGGTAGTTCCGGCGGTCTTTTTATTCCGCGCAAACCCGGCGCAGTTCTCTTGTGGAAACAGAAAAATAGTCGTACCAATTTTATGAATTTTACCAAATCTGTGCCATCTGTACAAAAATCTGTTGACAGCGCACAACTCGGTGTGTAATATTTGGCTTAAAGAAAGCATATTTGCAAAAGTCATTTTGTTATTTGACAAATTTTGTGTTCCACCGCGCAAAAGCGCGCGGAAAAATAAGGTGCTACAAATTTGGAAAAGGAGCGAATATGATGAAGAAGAAACTATTGTCTCTGGCCCTTGCAGCAATGATGACCCTGTCTCTCGCCGCCTGCGGCGGCGGCGCAACCTCCACTCCCGCAGCTTCCAGCACTCCTGTGGCATCCTCCGGCGCGGCGGCATCCACCGGTGTGAAGGTCGGCGTATCCATGCCCACCCAGTCCCTGCAGCGCTGGAATCAGGACGGTTCCAACATGGAAGCCGAGCTGAAAGCCGCAGGCTATGAGGTCGATCTTCAGTACGCCGGTGACAACGACATCCCCACGCAGGTTAACCAGCTGGAGAACATGATCACCGGCGGCTGCAAGGTTCTGGTCGTCGCCGCCATCGACGGTGGTTCTCTGACCGAGGTTCTGAAGACCGCCAAGGACGCCAACATCCCCGTCATCTCCTATGACCGTTTGATCATGAATTCCGACGCTGTCAGCTATTACGCCACCTTTGATAACTACAAAGTCGGTCAGTTCCAAGGCAACTACATCAAGGACGCGCTGGACCTGGACAATCAGGCCGGCCCCTTCAACATTGAGCTGGTCACCGGTGCGCCGGACGACAACAATGTGAACTTCTTTTTCGGCGGCGCCATGGATGTGCTGCAGCCTTACATCGACTCCGGCAAGCTGGTGGTTCCCTCTGGCCAGACCTCCAAGGCCCAGTGCGCCACTCCCAACTGGTCCACCGAAGAGTCCCAGAAGCGCATGGAGAACCTGATCACCTCCAACGGCTACGGCCCCTCTGCCACTAAGCTGGACGCGGTTCTCTGCTCCAACGACTCCACCGCCAACGGCGTGACCAACGCTCTGCTGGGCGCGGGCTACACCGCCGACAACATGCCCATCGTCACCGGGCAGGACTGCGACAAGCCCTCTGTGAAGAACATGCTGGCCGGCACGCAGAGCATGTCCATCTTTAAGGATACCCGCACGCTTGCCTCTCAGGTGGTTGAGATGGTGGACTGCATCCTGCAGGGCAAGGAAGTCCCCGTCAACGACACCAAAACCTATGACAACGGCACCGGCGTGATCCCCTCCTTCCTGTGCGACCCCGTGATCTGCACGCAGGACAACTACAAGGAGCTGCTGATCGACTCCGGTTACTACGCGGAAGCCGATCTGGCCTGATTTTTCCACAGGTTTTCCACAGTCTTTCCGCTGGCCTTGTCCGCCGGCATTGAACGCAGAGCGGGCGGAGGTTTCCTCCGCCCGCCTTTGCTTTAAACCTCCGCGCGATGGCGCGGGTCAACCGCAGCAGAAATGGGAGGGATCAATTTGGCAAGTAAACTCTTGGAGATGCGCAGCATTATTAAAGAATTCCCCGGCGTTCGGGCACTGGACAACGTAAATCTTGAGGTGGAACAGGGCGAGATTCACGCGCTGGTGGGCGAGAACGGCGCCGGAAAATCCACTTTGATGAACGTGCTGTCCGGCATCTATCCTTACGGCACCTATCAGGGCGACATCGTCTACGACGGCGAGGTCTGCAAATTCGGCAAGATCAACGACAGCGAGAGCAAGGGCGTTGTCATCATCCATCAGGAGCTGGCACTGGTGCCCTACCTCACCATCGGGGAAAACATGTTTCTCGGCAACGAACAGGGCCGTGCTTCCCGCATCGATTGGGACAAAACCTATGATCTGGCGGCAAAGTACCTCAAAACCGTGGGTCTGGAGGAATCTCCCCGCACACTGATTAAGGATATCGGCGTGGGCAAGCAGCAGCTGGTGGAAATCGCCAAGGCACTGACGAAAAACGTCCGCTTGCTGATTCTGGACGAACCCACTGCCTCTCTCAACGAGACGGATTCCCAGAAGCTGCTGGATCTGCTTCTCCAGTTTAAGGCGCAGGGCATGACCTGCATCATTATCTCCCACAAGCTGTCTGAGGTGTCCTACGTGGCGGATAAAATCACCATCATCCGCGACGGCGCCACCATTGAAACGCTGGTCAAGGGCGTGGACGACTTCCACGAGGAGCGCATCATCAAAGGCATGGTGGGCCGGGAGCTGGTGGACCGTTTTCCCAAACGGGAGAGCCACATTGGCGACGTGGTCATGGAAGTTCAGGACTGGTGCGCAGAACACCCCACCTACGCCGGGCGCATGGTGTGCAACCATGTGAGCATGAACGTCCGCCGGGGTGAAATCGTGGGCGTCAGCGGCCTGATGGGCGCGGGACGCACCGAGCTGGCCATGAGTATTTTTGGCCGGAGCTACGGCGCGAATATCAAAGGTTCTCTGCTTTTAAACGGGCAGGAGGTCCGCCTCCACTCCGTTACCGACGCCATCAACCACAAGCTGGCCTATGTCACGGAAGACCGCAAGGGCAATGGCCTGATTCTCTCCGAAACCATTCGGGAAAACACCACCATGGCCCGAATGGAGCGCATCAGCCGTCATCAGGTTCTGGACAAGGATTTGGAAATTAAATACGCCAACGAGTATAAGGAGATCCTCCGCACCAAATGCGCCGGTATCGAGCAAAACGTGGGCAACCTCTCCGGCGGAAACCAGCAAAAGGTCCTTTTGAGCAAGTGGATGTTCGCCGAGCCGGACGTCCTGATTTTGGATGAACCCACCCGCGGCATCGACGTGGGTGCGAAATATGAAATATATTGCATCATGAACGACTTGGTATCTCAGGGCAAGGCGGTCTTGATGATCTCCTCGGAAATGCCGGAGCTGCTTGGCATGTGCGACCGAATCTACGTGATGAACGAAGGCTCCGTCGTGGGCGAACTGACACACGAACAGGCCAGTCAGGAAAGCATCATGGCCTGTATTCTCAAATCCACTGGAAATAAAGGAGCGGTAGCGGTATGACGGAGACAAAGAACAAACCCGCGGCAAGAACGCTGACGGGATTTTTGAAAAAGAACACCATGGTGATCGCACTGGTGCTGGTGACCCTTCTCTTTGAGGTTCTCATCATCACCGTGGCCCACAAGCCCGTGAGTCAAGCGCTTTTGACCCCCGCCAACATCTCCAACTTAATCTCTCAGAACAGCTACGTGGTCATTTTGGCCGTTGGTATGCTGATGTGCATCCTCACCGGCGGCAACATCGACCTGTCCGTTGGCTCCGTGGTGGCGTTGGTTGGGGCGGTGGCCGGGACCCTCATCGTCAACATGCACATGAATATCTATCTGGCCATGGTGATCTGCCTGCTGGTGGGCCTTGCCATTGGTGCGTGGCAGGCATACTGGATTGCCTATGTCCGCATTCCGCCCTTTATTGTCACGCTGGCGGGCATGCTGTTGTGGCGGGGTCTTGCTCAGATCATTCTGGACGGGTTGACGATCTCCGGCTACCCGGAGACATATCTGAACCTGTTTAACAGCTATATTCCCGGCGCCAGCGCGGAAAAGAGCACAATTTTGACCGTCACGCTGGTAATCGGCGTGGTTTTGTGCGCGGTGTATCTGGCGGTACAGCTGATGAACCGGGCAAAGCGGAAACGCAATCACTACGAGACACAGAGCGCATCCATGTTCTGGGGGAAAAACGCGGTGCTGTGCGCTTTGATGCTGGCTTTGTGCCTGATGCTGGGCAACCACAAGGGCCTGCCCACCATTTTGATCCTGCTGGCGGTCATCGTTCTGATCTATGGGTACTACACCCAGAATACCGTCCCCGGCCGTCACCTGTACGCCATGGGCGGCAATGAAAAGGCCGCAAAGCTCTCCGGTATTAACACCAACCGGACCATGTTCTTCGCCTATACCAACATGGCGTTTTTGTCCGCTGTGGCCGCTTTGGTGGTCACCGCCCGGTTCAACTCCGCCGCTCCCTCTGCCGGAACCAGCTATGAAATGGACGCCATTGGCGCGTGTTTCATCGGCGGCGCATCCGCTTACGGCGGAACAGGCACGGTGGCAGGCGCAGTGGTCGGCGCGGTGTTCATGGGCGTGATTAACAACGGCATGTCCATCCTTGGCATCGACGCTAACTGGCAGAAAGTCGTCAAGGGTCTGGTTTTGCTGGCCGCAGTCATCTTCGACGTGGTGAGCAAGCGCCGGTCCCAGTCCGAATAAGCGGGGGCACCCATGGAATACATACTTGGAATCGACCTTGGCACCTCCGGCACGAAAACTGTCCTGTTCGACACCACCGGCGCCGTCATCGCCAGCCACACTGCGGAATATCCGCTCTACCAGCCGAAAAACGGCTGGGCGGAGCAGGAGCCTGAGGATTGGTGGCGCGCGGTGCAAACCACGGTGCAGGCCGTGTTGGGGCAGAGCGGTGTCAATGCCGGGCAGATACGGGGCGGGGGACCTGTCCCTTATACACATCCGGAGCGGCCGGAGACTCTCACTGGTGTAGTGCAC
>JABNAD010000301.1_pt1 | contig 35066 bp, 32 predicted proteins | sample 7240381 | NCBI WGS metagenome assembly JABNAD01 (sample SAMN11332834, study PRJNA596920) | anaerobic digester metagenome | biome: digested sludge; isolation source: digested sewage sludge-derived enrichment culture grown on H2/CO2 | place: Germany: Goettingen
TAAAACCTGGGGAGCGGGTGGTAGAAACCCGCTGGGCAAAAAAACTGGGGGTATCTCAATCGCCGGTAAGAGAAGCCATCAGAGATCTCGAGATGATGGGATTTATTGAGAACCGCCCTTATCAGGGTGCCTTTGTGCGCAAAATGGATAAGAAAGATGTAGATTGATGCTTATTATGTTCGGGAGGCTCTGGAGATGGCCGCCATGCGCTATGCCGTTGAAGTCATTACCGATGATCAGCTGGAGGATATCCTCAATGTAATGGATGAAATGAAACAAGCGGTTAAAGATGGAAACTTTGAACTTTTTGTTGAAAAAGACAGCTTGTTCCACGAAAAAATTATGGAAATCTCTAATAATGAGCTGCTAATCAAGCTTTGGAATCAATGTAAAATACGGGAATATACCAGTATCAGTGCTTGGATTTCAGATCTTACTTTGGAAACATTAGCTGAACGGCATAACAGTCTTTATCAGGCATTAAAAACAAGAAATAAAGAAATGGCCATGGAAGCGGTCACCGAGCATTTTGAAGTATTGATTGAAGAAATGAATAATATTTCCTGACAAGAGGAAGTTGAGAAGAACAATAAAATAAAAAATCCGAATCTGTTTAACAGAAATTTGCATAATGATTAAAGAGTAGTCATTGTGCGATTTCGGTTAAACAGATTTTTTTTGCGTAAAATTAATTATACAAAAATTACGAAATATCATTTGACATTAGCAAAAGGAGGTGTTACTATTCATCTATAAAATATAATCGATTATATATAATATTTTAAAAATTATGCCGTACAAAGGAAAATTAAAATATTGGTATAAATAGCAATGGTATGAAAACGCTAATTTTTGTAGTACTTAAGGCGCTGCTGATGAATGCTAAAAATTCTATTGTTAGTTTTTCAAGTATTTTTAAATTTTTACTTTAAATTTGGAGGTTCAATTATGTCTGATTGTGAAAAGACCAATTACATTGGAAAAAGTGTTCAAAGAGTCGACGTATACGAAAAGGCGACTGGCAAAGCAAAGTACTTTGAGGACTATCAGGTTCAGTATCGGGATTTGTTGCATGTAAAGGTTTTACGGAGTCCGCATGCCCATGCAAAAATTGTGAGTATTGATGCGAGTGCAGCTGAGACGCTACCAGGTGTTGCAACTGTTGTTAAAGGAAGTGATCCTGATATTGCCTGGTCGGATATCCCTTATGCGTCAAGTTACTATGGAAATCCGGCAAAAGATGAAGTTATTTGGGCGGGGCAGGCTGTTGTGGCGGTGGCTGCAGAAAGTATCGAAATTGCTGAGCAGGCATTAGAACTAGTTAAGGTGGTATATGAAGAATTACCTTATGTAATTGATCAGCGCGAAGCCTTCAAAGCGGATGCCGTATCGGTTACCAGTCCAGAATTGGGAATTGCTGCTGGTTGTGGTGGGGTGCAACCAGAAGGACCGAATGTAATGGGGAGTTACAAATTAACCCATGGTGATGTTGAAAAAGCTTTTGCTGAAGCGGATGTAATCGTTGAAGAAGAGTATCAGGCTGGTAAAAAATCAACCTCCCAAATCGAGTGTAACGGTAGCATTGTTGAATACCACGAAGGTGGTGGGGTGACTATTATTACCAATGGTTGTGGAGTTCACGGGGTTGTCAAGAATCATATTCTAACCATGTATCCACAGCTTTCATCAAATAAGGTTCGGGTTATTCAACCGGTTACTGGTGGTAGCTTCGGCAATCGTTTGTTTCCTCTGGTAGAACCCTTGGCAGTGTTGATGGCCTTAAGAACAAAAAGAACCGTTTCATATGTTTTAACCCGAAAAGAAATGTATACGTCATCACCATCGAATTGGCCGGTCTACACCAAATTAAAATTGGGAGCAAAAAAAGATGGTACTATCATTGCTGAAAAACTTGAGCTAGTAGAGGATGCCGGGGCTCAAATCCGGGGTTATTTTGATGGCCGCCTATCTTCTTCCGGTTTAATGTGTGTCTACAACATTCCCAATGTTCAATGCGATTCGTATGCAGTACGAACCAACACTATGCCATGCGCACCATATCGTGGACTGGGTTGTGCTGAATCAGAATGGGCAATGGAAAATTTGATCGATGTATTAGCTGAAAAACTGGATATGGATCCGTTGGAGATTCGCTTAAAAAATATTTTAAAGAAAGGCGAAACCAATCCTTATGGCGAAAAAGTGACCAGTATTGGTTTGGGAAGATGCCTGGAAGCAGTTGCCGATGCCATTAATATTGATGAACCTTGCCAACAGGATGGTGGTCCATGGAAATATGGAAAAGGAATTGCGGCTGCTGGAAAACAAAATACACCACTTGGGCGAGCCGAAGCGGATTGTCTGGTTCATAGTGATGGTAGCATCGAATTACTGGTCAGCTGTGATGAACAGGGGATGGGAGTTCAGACAACCCTCAGACAAATGGCAGCAACGGAATTCCAGATTGATATTGAAAAAGTAAAAGTTACCAGAGCAGACACAGCGATAACACCGTATGATAATTTTGGAGCCTCCAGTCGAACCACCTACACAACCGGGAATGCTGTGATCATTGCCTGTCAGGATGCCATCGACCAGTTAAAGGAAGCAGCTGGTCGGAAAGTTGGTCTGGCCAAGAAACAGGTGACCATTAAAAATGGTAAAGCTTATTTTGTCGGATCAAATATTGAGTCTATTGATATTGCTGATCTGTATGAACCGTTTAGTTTCTTCACTCAACAGACCTGGGGTCTTTTAAAAGGAACACCAGTCAGAGGACGCGGGGTGTTTTGTCCAGCGCCTGCAGTTGAGTGGTTTGGGCCTGGTCATGAAGATGGACGGACACCGAGAATGTGGAACTGGTATCAGTACAGTGCTTTTGGTGCTGAAGTTGCTGTGAATGAAGAAACCGGGCAAATTAAAATTTTGAAGCTGATGAGCACCGCTGATACCGGTAATCCGATTAATCCAAAACTGGTTGAAGGTCAGATTGATGGTGGTGTGATTATGGCCTTGGGATTCTCCATCATGGATCATCACATGTTCCAGGACGGTAAAATGATGAATCCTAATATGTCAGACTACCGTTTGCCAACAACTCTGGAAACACCACTTCAGAAAAACTTTATGCGGGCAATTCTTCCAGATCCATTGCCAGATGGCCCATTTAACGCGAAAGGGATGGCAGAATCGATTATGATTCCGGTTGGACCGGCTATTGCCGCAGCCATCTATCAGGCCATTGGGGTAAGACCGACAGAAATGCCAATGACAGCAGAAAGAGTATTGAAATTGATTAAAGATAAGGAGGCCAGTGATGCAAAATAGAGCAAATTATATTCAAGTTGAGTGTGAAATAAATGGAAAGGCAGTCGATTTACTAGTCTCACCAGATCGGACTGTGGTTGACGTTCTAAGAAACGAGCTGGGTTTGACAGGAACAAAGCAAGGGTGCGATGATGGCAATTGTGGTGCCTGCACCATTCTGGTTGATGGGAAAGCGGCAAAAAGTTGTTCGATGCTGATTGGACAGGCGAGAAATAAAAAAATAACGACCATTGAAGGAGTGAGCAATGGTGATGTGCTCCATCCGATGCAGCAGGCATTTATTGATCACTTTGCGATTCAGTGTGGCTTCTGCACACCAGGAATGATTATGACGGCGATTGCTATTTTAAATGAGAATCCCAACGCCACCGAAGAAGATATTCGGGAAGGTCTACATGGGAATTTATGTCGCTGCACCGGTTATGTAAAAGTGGTCGAAGCCATTGAAGATGCACGCGATAAGATTAATGCCGGGGGTGTGAACTAATGAAATTTAATGCATATTACGAACCGAAAACTGTTGAAGAATGTGTCCAAATTTTAAGCGAGCAGGGATCAGATGTTAAAATGCTGGCCGGTGGAACCGACCTGGTTATTCGCTTAAGAAGCCGTGCGCTAAAACCAAAAACAGTGGTGAGTTTAAATGCCATTCCTGAATTAAGCGAAGTTTCTTTAAAAGAAGATGGCCTTTATATCGGTGCCATGGCTCGTCTGATGGATGTTTCCAAATCAGAACTGTTAACGGGTGCCTGGAAAATTGTTAAAACCGGTGCCGGAAATGTATCCAGCATGCAGGTCCGAAATATTGCCACCCTTGGTGGAAACAGCTGTAATGCATCGCCCAGTGCTGATACCGTTCCGGGTTTGGTCGTTTCCGGAGCAATTGCCAACATCGTTGGCAAAAATGGCAACAGAAGTGTTCTTCTGGAAGAATTCTTTACCGGCCCGGGCAAAACTGTGTTAGCCGATGACGAAATGCTGGTCAGTTTTAAGATCCCTAAATATGCCGACAAAACCGGCGCTGTTTACAAAAAATATTCAATTCGGGGCGATACGGACATCGCCATTATCGGTGTCGCCGGAAAAGTCACCTTGAATGCGCAAGATGAAGTGGTGGATGTAAAAATCGCTCTGGGTGGTGTCGCCCCAACTGTCATCCGGGTGCCAAAAGCGGAAGCCCTATTATCAGGAAAGAAGCTAACCGATCAATTAATTGAAGAAGCAGCAGTGATCGCTTCAGAGTCGTGTACACCGATAACCGATGCTCGTGCGACAAAAGAGTATCGAAAAGAAATGGTCAAGGTATGGGTACGACATGTACTAAAGGATGCGGCACAGGAAGCTCAAAAAAACTAAGCCAGTTAAGGAGCAGAAATGATGCCGCAAGGCATCGCTGCTCCTTTTTTTACAAATAAATCAACCTCACCTGTTGAGAAAGGAAATTAAAATGGAAAAACTAACACCAAATGTTTATACCGAAACAAAGATTCGGGGGTGTAACCCAAGTATTGTTTTTACCAAAGAAGGATCAGTGTTTATCGATAACGCTCAGTGGTTAAGCAGTTTGCTTGAGATGATCGCCTTTGCTGAGCAAAAAGGGCCCATTAAATACATGATTAATACCGAACCACATATTGACCATATTTTTGGGAATCATTGGTTTGCCGGTAAATGCCCAATTATCGGACACGAAGCGATGAACAAAGATTTCTTTCTGGTGCCGGGGGAAATGGACGGCTATGACTACAGTGTTGATGTACTAACCCGCCAGGATCCCAAGGGGCTGGAATTAATGCCCTCCCGAGAAGATTACATTATTAACAAACCGCAGATTACCTTTTCAAAAGATCTGTCCCTGAAAGTTGGAGATCACACTTTTAAGCTGTATCACACACCAGGACACTCGGATTCGCAGATTGCCGTACATGTACCAGAGGAACGAACCGTATTTGTCGGAGATACTGTCTTTTCCGATTGTCAAATCTGGCTCCACTCGGCTAATATCGATGAACTGATTGCATCACTTAAGTTTATCTACTCTCTGGATGTGGATCACGTTGTCCCGGGACATGGTCCGGTTGTTAAAAAGTCATATATTATGAACCAGCTCTCGTTTATTTATGAATGGATCACAGCGGTTGCCGATGGTATAAAAAATGGCTGGACTCAGGAAGAGTGTATCGCACGGATCAGCTTTGCCAACCGATGCCCGGTGGATATTGGTCAGGATGAAATGATGGAATACATTCAACGAACAAATATCATCAAGTGTTACAACTACTTAACCCAGGGATAAGCGACCGAGCGTTTTTCTAAAAGAAAAAAGGAGGCTATTTTACAGATGAAATTGAATTCAATTAATAACGTTTCGATTATCGGAACTGGCATGATCGGTGCCAGTATGGCCGTGTTGTTTACCGGGAATGGCTATAAAACAACCATCCTGGCACATAATGATGCCGAAATAGAAGCCGGTAAACAACGTTATCAGGCCTGTTTTGAAGATTTAGTGCAAAAAAAGCTAGTTACCGAAAAACAATACAAGGCTTGCGAAAAACTGTTGACGATAACAACCAATTATCAGGATCTTGTTGATACGGAGCTGATTTTTGAATGTGTGGTTGAAAATCTGGCGGTTAAACACAGTGTTTATCAGGCCATTGAAGCGAACTGTCCAAACTTTAAAGCCATTGCCTCGTCGACATCAGCGATTTCAGCGGATGATCTGGCTGAAGGCTTGAAGCAAAAAGAAAAGCTGGTAGTGGCTCATCCATGGAATCCACCCCACCTGGTTCCCTGTGTAGAGCTGGTACCGAGTCAATGGTCAGAAGCAGGGGTTATTGAGGCCATTTATGAATTTCTGGAATCAGTCGGACGAAAAGTGGTGGTCATGAAAAAAGCTGCTCCCGGATTTATTGGCAACCGTCTGCAACACGCCCTATACCGGGAAGCCGTCCACATGGTAGAACAGGGCATCGCGTCACCGGAAGACATTGACAAAACCTTAAAATACAGTTTTGTACCTCGTTATACCTCCATCGGTATTTTTGAACATTTTGACTATGCCGGTTTGGATATGATCGTCAGCATTGATGACTATCTTTTCCCGGATCTTTCTAATGTCGACAAAACCCCGGATTACATCCGGTCACGCTTTGAAAAAGGTGACCTTGGGCAGAAAACTGGTTTAGGTGTCTACGACTGGTCCCAGGTGGATATGGACGCATTCCGGATGAAAGCTGCAAAACCTTATTTTGAATTTTTTAACTGGAGTTTGCCTGAGGAAGAATAAAAACAGTAAGGATTGAAAGGAGTATCAACGTGATATCAAAAGAACAAAAACTTTGGATCTACGAGATCATGAATAAAATCAGATATTTTGAATTAAAGGCTTTGCGCCTGTTTGAAGAAAATAAACTGCGTGGATCGGTTCATTTATATGCTGGCGAAGAAGCAGTTGCTGCCGCTGTTTGTGCGCAATTGACCGATGACGATTATATCACCAGTACCCATCGGGGCCATGGTCATTGCATTGCGAAAGGGGCTCAGCTGGATAAAGCCATGGCTGAACTCATGGGTAAAGAAACCGGTTATTGTAAAGGCCGCAGCGGTTCGATGCACATTGCCGATTTCACCAAAGGAAACCTTGGCGCTAATGCCATTGTCGGCGGGGGCATTCCGATTGCCACTGGCGCAGCATTGGCGGCCAAGCTTCAGAAAAATGATAAGGTTGCAGTTTCATTCTTTGGAGATGGAGCATCTAACGAAGGCACCTTTCATGAAAGTCTGAATCTGGCAGCGGTTTGGAAACTGCCCATCATCTTTATTTGTGAAAATAACGGCTTTGGCATCTCGGTACCGGTTGCACAGTCAACATCGGTTGAAAACATCAGCGATCGTGCTGTTGGTTACGGGATTCCTGGGGTAACGGTTGATGGCAATGATGTTTTTGCTGTTTATGAAGCCTTTGAAACCGCTGTTAAACGGGCTAAAGCAGGAGACGGTCCGACTTTGATTGAATGTAAAACCTATCGGACCCTTGGCCATTGGACCGGAGATCCTCAAACCTACCGGGATAAAAAAGACGTTGAGATGTGGCGGGATACCAAAGACCCGATTCAATTGTTTAAAAAAGTTCTCGTTGATGCTGGCGATTTCACGGCCGCAGAACTGGATGCGATTGAAGAAGCCGCAAAAGTGGAAGCAGATGCTGCTGCCGAGTTTGCCATTAACAGTCCGAATCCGGATCCTGCCGATGTGATGGACGATGTTTTCTACGATGCTTGAGAAAGGAGCAAAAATGAGTAAAAAAACTTACGCAACAGCCATTCGGGACGTTATTGCAGAAGAAATGCGTCGGGATGAAAATGTTTTTGTAATGGGAGAAGATATTGAGCTGCTGGGTGGTATTTTTGGATGCACCCGGGATTTATACAAGGAATTTGGCACCGATCGGATCAGAAATACGCCGATCTCCGAAGCAGCGATGATTGGAGCCGGTGTTGGGGCCGCCTGTGCTGGCATGCGCCCCATTGTGGAACTGATGTACATGGACTTTACCTTAGTTGCTGCCGATCAGATTATTAACCAGGCTGCCAAAACCCACTATATTTTTGGCGGTAAAGCAAAGATTCCCCTGGTCATCCGGGGACAACAGGGAATTGGACGGGGCAATGCCGCCACCCACAGTCAGAGTCTGGAAACTATTTTTATGCACTTCCCCGGGATCAAGGTAGCTTGTCCGTCCAATGCCGCCGATGCTGCAGGACTTTTAAGAACTGCCATTCGCGATGATAACCCGGTAATGTTCTTTGAACATAAGGCGCTGTATGCTTCGAAATTCGAAGTACCGGATGATCCGGATTTCTGTATCCCTTTTGGTCAGGCTGAAATTAAGCGAACCGGTAAAGATGTCACCATTGTAGGTTCACTGCTTTATGTCAGCAGAGCACTGGAAGCGGCAGCTGAACTGGAAAAAATGGGGATTGATGCCGAAGTGATTGACCCCCGAACAATGGTTCCTTTTGATATGGACACCATTATCGAATCGGTTAAAAAAACCGGCAAACTGGTGGTTGTTCATGAAGCCCATAAGGTCGCCGGTTGGGGAGCAGAAGTTGTTTCACAGGTGGTTGATGGCGCATTTAAATATTTAGATGCCGCACCGATTCATCTGGGTGCCAAAGCCTGTCCGCTTCCTTTTAATATTGAATTGGAAAATGCCGTGGTACCCAGTGTGCAGCAGATCGTTGAAGCAGCAAAAAAAGTATGTTATCGATAGATTCGATAGTTAGGAGGATAGCATGGCAGAATTTATAATTATGCCCAAACAAGGTCTCCAGATGACCGAAGGAACCATTATGGAATGGTTGGTTGGAGAAGGAGAAGAAGTCATTGCCGATGCGCCGTTATTTGAAATGGAGACGGATAAACTGACCATCTCCATTGACGCCAGTATCAGTGGCACCTTGTTAAAAATAATTCATGAAGCTGGCGCCGTGGTTCCAATCACCGAGCCGATTGCCATTGTTGGTGACAAAGGCGAAGATTTTTCCGCCTTATTGGATTCCATCGGGGCACCGGCAGCCGCTGCAGCGGTTGCTGAAAGTGCGGAGCCAGTGCAGATTGAGGAAGCAGCGATCGAAACAGCAACCGTTAAGGCACCACGAACTGGACGAGTTTTTGCTTCTCCCCGGGCTAAAATGCTGGCGGAAGAAAAAGGGATTGATGTTGCCGATCTTGATGGTTCTGGTCCGGAGGGACTGGTCATTGAAAAAGATGTTCTGGATTATGTGCTTAATCCGGCACAAAAAACAGCTGCAACGCCATTGGCAAGAAAAATTGCCGAGTTGGAAAATATTGATATCAATGGGGTTCAGGGATCTGGCGTCCGCAATAAAGTGTTAGCAGACGATGTGCGTTTATCGGCATCAGTCAGTCAGGGACCGATTCAGATGGTAGCGCCACTTGATGAAGAATTGATTCCCATCAAAGGGATGCGAAAAATTGTCGCGGAACGGATGAAACAAAGTCTTGGTGAAATGGCCCAGGCCAACCATCGCATCACCGTCGATATGACCAATTCGGTAGCCTTAAGAGAACAGTACAAAGCAGTAGGCAGAAAGGTCAGCTACAACGACATCGTGCTGCGCTGCGTGGCCAAAGCCTTAACTGAATTCCCAATGATGAATTCCTCCTGGACCAGTGAGGGTATTGTGCTTAAGAAATATGTGAATATGGGTATGGCGGTAGCGATTGATCAGGGTTTAATTGTCCCGGTCATTAAAAATATTCACCTCAAATCGTTGGATCAAATTTCCAAAGAATCCAGTGAACTGGCCTCAAAAGCAAAAGAAAACAGACTTCAGCCGGAAGACTATAGCGGCGGAACCTTTACCGTTTCCAATCTGGGGATGTTTGATATTGATGGCTTTACTGCCATTATTAACCCCCCAGAAGCCGGAATCCTGGCAGTTGGAAAGCTGGCCAAACAACCGGTAGTAATTGGTGATGAAATTGTTATCCGAATGATGATGCAGCTCAGTCTGACCTATGATCATCGTACCGTGGACGGTGCGCCGTCAGCACAATTTCTCAAACGGATCAAAGAATTACTTGAAAATCCAATGTTGCTGATTTAAGGAGAATGACGTTATGAAATATGATGTTGCAGTTTTAGGAGGTGGCCCCGGGGGATACGAAGCAGCGATTCGCTGTTCCCAGTACGGTCTCAAAACAGTGCTCATCGAAGCAAGAGAACTTGGCGGTACCTGTTTGAATCGTGGTTGTATTCCGACCAAAGCCTTGCTTCATGGCGCCGAATTTTACGATGAAGCAAAGGGTGCCCAGGAGTTTGGCGTGCTTTTTAACAATCTCGCATTTGACTATGAAAAATTGGCAGCCTATAAAGATAAGATCGTCAGCAGATTAAGAAAGGGCATTGAAGGACTTGAAAAAGCCCATGGCGTCACCGTCATTAAAGGTTTTGGGGTACTAAAAAATGCGAATAAAATAGCAGTAAATGGGGAAACGGTTGTGGCCGATCACATCATTCTGGCCACCGGTTCCGCCCCCTTTTTGCCACCCATTCCAGGCGTTGATAATAAATCGGTCATGACCAGCGACGAAGTTCTGGAAATGAAACAGTGTCCGGAAAGTCTGGTGATTATCGGCGGCGGCATTATCGGCATCGAATTTGCTACCTTATACGCATCGCTGGGAAAAAAAGTGACGGTTATCGAAATGCAGCCGGATATTCTGAAGGGAATCGACAAGGAAATTGTTAAGGAACTTTCCCAGATACTTAAACGAAAAGGGGTTCAGATTATCGCTGGTGCCAAAGTGACGGGGATCGAAGAAGCGGGCGAAATCACTGTGAACTATGAAAAAGATGGACAGCTGAACCATGCTACCGGATCTCACTGCATTGTCAGTGTCGGCCGAAAAGCGCAAATCGATCAGATCGGTTTGGATGCCGTCGGCATTAAGCTTAGTGGCTCATTCATTGAAGTTGATACCTATCTGAGAACCAACATTCCGAATATTTATGCCATTGGTGACATCACCGGAAAAATCCAGCTGGCTCATGTTGCCACAAAACAGGGGATGGTTGCTGCCGAAAACATTATCGGCAAACAGCAGCGGATGAACTATGAGGTGGTACCTTCCTGTCTTTACACCAATCCGGAAATAGCCTGGATTGGCCTCAGTGAAGAGGAAGCAATCAAGGCTGGAAAGAACATAAAAATCGGACGTTATGGTGTCGGCGGCAATGGCAAGTCCAGTGTCATGGGACATAGCAAGGGACTGATCAAATTGGTCTGCGACCATGCCACTGGCGAAGTTTACGGTGCTCAGATCATGGCCCCCAGAGCCACTGATATGATCGGAGAAATTGCAATAATTATGGAATGCGAAGGCACCATTGAAGAATTATCAGACACCATTCATCCTCACCCCACCGTTTGCGAAATTATTCTAGAGGCGGCTCACGATGTGGAAGGGCTGTGCTGTAATGCACCACCAAAGAAATAAAATTCAGGAGGAAAATATAATGAAAAAAATTAAAGTAGGCGTAGCAGGATATGGCGTCATTGGTCAGAGACTGGCCGACGCAGTGGCATTGCAAGGCGATATGGAATTGGTAGGGGTTGCTGATTTAGCACCGACTCTGTCAATCCGGGCATTAAAAGAAAAAGGGATGCCTTACAACTTGTTTTTAGTGGACATGAACCGGAAACCAGAGTTTGAAGGCCTGGAAATTCCTATTGCCGGATCGTTTGAAGACCTGGTCGATCAGGTTGATATTATGCTGGATTCTTCACCAGGCGGTGTCGGCGTTAAAAACAAAGAACTCTACGCATCAAAAGGCGTGAAAGCTATTTTTCAGGGTGGCGAAAAGAATTCAGTCGCTGATGTCTTTTTCCATGGCTATGCCAATTACGAACAGGGCGTTGACCAGGATTATTTGAAACTCACCAGCTGTAATACCACCGGCCTGATTCGTGCCGTTGATTGTCTGGATCGAAACTGTGGTGGGGTCGAAAAAGTAGCCATAACCATTATCCGTCGGGTTGCCGATCCGGGAGATTATCACCGCGGTTTGACCAATGCGCTACAGGTAGACAAGGCACCTTCACATCAGGCGGTTGATTTAATGACCATTATGCCTCATGTTGAAGCCACTGGCGTGCTGGTTCATACACCAGTAACCCATGGTCATATTATCACCGTTCTGGCCACCGGTAAGAAAAAAATCACCAAAGAAATGGCCTTGGAAGCATTCAAAAAACATCCCCGTATTCGGGTGGTAAAAATTGATGATGGTTTCCAGGGAAATGCCTCCTTCTTCCGATATGCCAGAGATCTGGGCAATACCAGAGGTGACATGTATGAAATAGGATTATGGGAAGATTGTATCGTCGAAAGCGGAAACGATATTATGTTTGCCATCAATATTCCTCAGGAAAGCGTCACCATTCCCGAAACAATAGATGCGGTCAGAGCGGCTACCGGGATGCAGCAAACCCGAGAAGACGGTACAGCAGCTACCAACAAATATTTAAATTGTCAATGCCGTTAAGAGGAGTGAGCCAATGAAATTTGGAATTAAAACTCTGGATGATTATCAGTTTTCGGGAAAAACGGTGCTTCTGCGGGTGGATATTAACCAGCCGGTGGACAAACAAAAAAATACACTAAAAGATATTACGAGGATCAAAGCCTGTGTACCGACCATCCGGGAATTGTCGGATAAGGGCGCAAAGGTGGTGATTCTGGCCCATCAGGGCAGTGATATCGAATATGAAAACTTTTATACCACCGAACCTCATGCAAAAGTTTTAACCGAACTGCTTCAACAGGAAGTGAAATTTGTTGAGGATGTCTGCGGACCTACCGCCAGAACTGCGATTAAAGCTTTAAATGATGGCGAAATTCTGCTATTGGATAACGTCCGTTTTGTCTCGGAAGAACAGACCTTATTTGAAATGAATTTAAAGTTAAGCCACGAAGACCAGGCTAAAACCCTCTTGGTGAGAAAACTGGCACCTCTGGCTGATCGATATGTCTGTGATGCTTTTGCAGCTGTCCACCGGGATCAACCCTCCCTCTGCGGTTTTGAACAGGTGCTGCCATCAGCAATGGGAAGATTGTTTGAAGAGGAGTACAGGGTCCTGTCCGAAATTACCGAAAATCCGGGCAGACCATCAGTCTTTGTTTTAGGCGGTGCCAAAATATCGGATGCCTTTATCATGATGAACTCGGTGCTGGGAAAAGGAATCGCCGACACGGTTCTGGCCGGTGGTTTAGTGGGAAACATCATGTTACTGGCAAAAGGATATGACATCGGCGCAAGTTCCAAAGCCTTTATTGAAAAAAGAGGGTTTAATCAATACATTGAAGATGCCAAAGAACTGCTGGAAAAATATGGGGCAATGATTGAATTACCAACGGATTTAGCCTATCTGGATGACGGGGTCAGAAAAGAAGTGAAATTGTCTGATTTGCCGGTTGATGAAATGCTGGTGGATATTGGGCACGAATCAACCCAAAAATTTCAGGAGATCATCCTTGGCGCCAAAACAGTTTTCACCAACGGACCAATGGGGATTTTTGAAGAAGAAATCACCGAATACGGCACCAAAAGTGTCTGGGACGCCCTGGGAAAAACCGCAGCTTACACCGTTATCGGCGGCGGTGACAGCATTACTGCTACCAACAAATATGATTTAAGCGAAAAAATTGATTATATCTGCACTGGCGGTGGTGCCCTGATCCGGTTTTTAACCGGCGAAACCCTGCCGGTTGTCAAAGCATTGATGCATGGTTCAACGATAAAGGAAAAATAAAAACGGACACCAGACACTAAGAAGGAAATTTAGAGAGGTTATTAAAATGGATTATGCACAAGAATCACTAAAACGCCACTATCAATGGAAAGGGAAACTGGAAGTTAATTCTAAGGTTTCCGTAAATAACAAGGAGGATCTGTCTCTGGCTTACACCCCGGGGGTAGCCCAACCTTGTCTTGAAATTCAAAAAGATATCAGCAAAAGTTATGAACTGACTGGCCGTTGGAACACCGTAGCCGTCATCAGTGACGGAACTGCGGTTCTGGGTCTGGGGGACATTGGCCCGGAAGCAAGCATGCCGGTCATGGAAGGTAAATGCGTTTTGTTTAAAGAATTTGGCGATGTCGATGCCATTCCGCTGTGTATCCGTTCCAAGGATGTGGATGAAATTGTTCAGGTGGTTAGTCTTCTGGCTGGTAGCTTCGGCGGCGTAAATCTTGAAGATATTGCCGCTCCCCGCTGTTTTGAAATTGAGAAACGACTCAAAGAAATTTGTGATATTCCCATTTTCCATGATGATCAGCATGGTACCGCGGTGGTCACCCTGGCGGCGGTGTTAAACGCTGCGAAATTAACCGGTAAAAATATTAAAACTATGAAAGTGGTCATGAACGGCGCCGGATCGGCGGGTATAGCCATAGCCAAGCTGCTTTTGCAGGTGGGTGTTTCTGACATCACCATGTGTGACCGCGTTGGTATCATTTATGATGGACAGCCGGGTTTGACGCCGGATAAGCAGGAAATTGCGCGGGTAACCAACAAAGAACGAGTAAAAGGAAGTCTTGCCGTTGCAATCAAGGATGCCGATGTGTTTATTGGGGTATCCGCACCGGGTACCGTCACCCCAGAAATGGTGCTGTCCATGAAAAAAGATCCGATACTATTTCCAATGGCCAATCCCATCCCGGAAATCATGCCGGATCTGGCCTTGAAAGCCGGAGCAGCGGTTGTTGGTACCGGACGCAGTGACTTTGCCAACCAGATCAATAACGTCTTAGCCTTTCCGGGGATTTTTAGGGGAGCACTGGATGTCAGAGCCAGCGATATCAATGACGCCATGAAAATCGCCGCCGCTTACGCCATTGCCGGTTTGGTAACCGATAACGAGCTCCGTTCTGATTTTATCATTCCCAATGCTTTTGATCCCCGCATTAAAGACGCAGTTGCCAAAGCGGTGGCAAAGGCGGCTGAGGAAAGCGGTGTCAGCCGCATCTAGGGGTTGGAGTCAGTTATGAAAATAGATATAGCAATTGGAAAAGAAAAACAAGTGGTTGATATTCCTGACGAAAATCTGGCAGCAATCTTAACACCAAATCCTATCGAAGTGACAACAAAGGGTGAAGAGGCCGTCTGTGTGGCGCTTCAAAATCCCATTGGGACAGCCGCGTTAAAAGAGCTTATTAAACCAGGTGAAAAGGTTGTGATTATTACCAGCGATATTACCCGGCCATTGCCATCACATGTCGTATTACCGCCGATTCTTCATGAACTGAAAAAGAAGGGCATCCGGTGTGAAGACATAACCATTGTCTTCGCTCTGGGGAGTCACCGAAAACATAGCCCCGAAGAAATGAAAAAACTGGTGGGAGATTACATCTATTCAACCGTCCGCTGTGTGGATGGCGATCCAAAAGATTTTGTGAATATGGGAAAAACAAAGCATGGCACTCCAGTAGATGTGACCCGGATTGTAGCTGAAGCAGATCGCCGCATTTGCCTGGGTAATATAGAATACCATTATTTTGCCGGCTACAGTGGTGGGGCCAAGGCAATTATGCCTGGCGTTTCAACCCGGGCCGCTATTCAGAAGAATCACAGCTGTATGGTCGATCCATTGGCGGTGGCTGGAAAAATTGATGAAAATCCGGTGCGACAGGATCTGGAAGAAGCAATTGAATATTGTCCCATTGACTTTATTGTCAACGTCATTCTTGATGAGAAAAAAAATGTTATCCATGCCGTGGCCGGACATTATATCGAAGCCCATCGGGAAGGTTGTAAATTCCTGGATCAATTGTACAGTAAGCCGATCGCTGCCCTGGCAGATATTGTGATTGTCTCGCAGGGAGGTTCACCCAAGGATTTAAATCTCTATCAAACTCAGAAAGCCCTGGACAATGCTAAACATGCCGTCAGAGATGGCGGTATCATCATTCTGGTAGGTTCCTGTGAAGAGGGATTTGGCGAAGGTGTCTTTGAAAAATGGCTGTTGGCAGCTGAGAATTCCCAATCTTTAATTGAACGGATCAAAAATGATTTTCAATTGGGGGGGCATAAAGCGGCAGCCATTGCCATGGTTCTGGAAAAGAGCGAGATCTTCTTTGTTTCAAAAATGAAACCGGAAGTGGTCGAATCCATCTTTATGCAGCCCTATATTACCGTTCAGGGGGCCTTAAAGGCCGCCTTTAACAAACTCGGACCCGATGCTAAAGTTTTGGTGATGCCGCATGGCGGCTCAACTCTACCAATTATAAAACAATAATATTAATTTCAAAGCATTGTTTGTTTATCAGCCGACTCCTTTCATGGAGGAGTCGGTTTTATGGGAAAGAGGTGATTAAGTGAAAAAAATAAAGGAAGGTGCTATCATTCTGGCAGCTGGGATGTCCTCGCGAATGGGTGACTTTAAACCGGTGCTTAAAATAGGTAATTTTTCAATCTTAGAGCGAATCATTTTAACCTTTCAGGATGCCGGGATCACAGAAATTATTGTGATTACCGGAAATAAGGCCAGAATTGTGGAAGAATTGGTTAAAGAACTGAACGTTACCTGTCTTCATAATCATGATTTTGCCACAACCCAAATGTTTGATTCGGTGAAAATCGGTTTGCGATATCTGGAACATAAGTGTGAACGAATTCTCATTACGCCCATCGATATTCCTTTGTTTACGAAAGAAACGGTGATGAAACTGACGGCTTCAAAAGGGGTGTTTGTGAATCCAGTGCATTGTGGTGTAAAAGGGCATCCCTTTATGATTGACACCCGGGTTTTGCCAGAGATATTAGCTTATACCGGAAACAAAGGCTTACTGGGCGCTGTTGAGAGCTGTAATTATGAACAGATCGAGGTTGAAGTCGAAGACGAAGGCATTTTGCTGGATGCGGATACCAAAGATGAATTTAAAAGCTTGTTGGATTTATATTATAAACGAAAATTAAAACCAAAAGTCCGGGTCAGCGTGGAAAAGGAAGAATCCTTTTTCGGTACCGGTACTGAACAACTGCTAACTTTAATCAAGATCGGCGAATCGGTTAAAAGCGCCTGTGGAAAAATGAATCTTTCTTATAGCAAGGGCTGGAAAATGATTAATCAGGTTGAAGAACAACTGGGATTTCCGATTGTTTTTCGCAAGCGTGGCGGGATGAACGGTGGAAAAACGATCTTAACGGAAAAGGGTATTGAGTTTTTGGAAAAGTATCAGAAATTTGAAAAGGAATCACAAAAGACCGTTAATGAAATATTTGATCGTTATTTTTTTTAAAAACGAATTGTTTTTAAAAACAATTCGGTCGGTTATTAAGCAGTCGATTCCTTATCAGTACAGCTTTTTCGAGCTGTATTACAGCCGCATGAATTGAATCAATTAAATATTTGATAACGTTTTTTTGAATGGAATTCTTTAGAATTTAAATCTTAAGCTAAAATGGGAGGTTAAGAAGTATGAAAGCTGCAATATTTGGAGCCGGACAGGGCGGAAATGCCTTAATAAATTTAATATCCAGTGATTATGAAATTGTTGCCTGTTTTGATAATAACCCTGAAAAGTGGGGTTCCATCGTTTCGGGTATAACCGTCAGGTCCCCGGATAAACTGCTGGATGAGAACCCGGAGATTATCTGGACCGGTAGTTTAAACGCCAACGCGGCAATTGATATGGAGCAGCAGCTCAGAGATCTGGGGTTTGGCGGAATCATCAAACATGCCAGTGATCTTAAAACTAAATATGATGTCCGTCTAGCTGAACTGCGGCTGATTGGCGATGAAATAAAAAAGCGTCGGGTCGCCGGAGCCATTGCTGAATTAGGCGTCTACCAGGGGAAATTTGCCCGGGAACTGAATCACTATTTTCCGGATCGCAAACTCTATCTCTTTGATACCTTTGAAGGCTTTAAGCCGGAAGACATTGCCGGTGAAAGGGGATTGTCCAAAGCTAAAGTCGGTGATTTTTCTGATACCAGTACAGCAGATATCATCAATCAAATGCCCTTTCCGGGGCAAGTTGTGATTATAAAAGGTCGATTCCCCGAAACTATTCCAGATCAGGAAATTCAATATGCTCTTGTCAGTATCGATGCTGATTTGTATGAATCCACCCGGCAAGGCCTTTCGTATTTTTATCCCCGGCTCAGTTCCGGTGGAGTAATGTTAATCCATGATTATAACAGCATGCAGTTTCCCGGGGTGAAAAAAGCGGTTGATGAGTTTTTAAATGAGCAGAAGTTATTTTTAATTCCGCTCTGCGATTTTCATGGTACTGCCATCATCATCAAAGCATAGATGTTGATTAAAGGACATGAGAAGCATATATCTAATTCGTCATTGCCAGCCAGCGTTTCCAAACGGGGTAAAATGTTGTCTTGGGAAACTTGATTTGTCATTGAGTGAAGAAGGGCGACTTGAGGCAAAAAAGTTGGCAGACTATTTTTCTAAGATCGCATTATCTATGATTATTACCAGCCCGCTGGCGAGGAGCCGGCAAACTGCCGAAATTATTTCAAATGGCAGATATCCTATTGTCTCTGTTGCTGAATTAGAGGAGATTGATACGGGATTGTGGGACGGATTGCCGTTTGATTTGATAAAACAAAAGTATCCAGATGATTATCAGCAGAGGGGAGAAAATTTGGCTAGAGTACCCTTTCCGAAGGGGGAATCGTATCATCAAGTTTTGATGCGGACAGAGCCGTGTATTGAGAAAATGATGAAAAAATATAATGGAAATTTGGCCATTGTTGGTCATGCCTGCGTCAATCAGGGATTGTTGAGCAAGTGGATGGGGTTGGATTTGGAGCAGGCGCTTGGGCTACACCAATCATATGGGAGCATTAGTCTGATTGAAATGGATGAACATTCTAAAAAAGTAAAGTATGTAGGAAAAAATTTAGAGGCAATTCCGGATCAAGATGAGTGCCAGGCTATTTTAGAAAGATTTCATGTCGGTGAGGACGTTAGAAATCACGGAAGATGTGTCTGCAAACTGGCATTGGAATGGACGGATCTTTTGATACAGAAAAATTATAATCTGAATCGGAACTTGATTGCTGCCGCAGCACTGCTTCATGATATTGCCCGGGCTGAAAAAGAGCATGCACAAATTGGTGCAGATTGGATTAACAGAGAAGGTTACCCCCGTGTTGCGGAGGTGATTGAGTTTCATCATCTTCTTTCAAGTTATGATGAAGAGCGAATTACAGAAAAAACCATTGTCTATTTGGCAGATAAAAAGGTATCAGGGTGCCAACGGATCAGTATTGATGAACGGTTTAATAAAAGCAGAAAAAAATGTACTACTTTGGTAGGAAAAGTTAAACATCGTTTAGCTTATCTACAGGCAAAAAAAGTAGAGAGTCTATTAGAAGAAGCGATGGGTTATTAAAAGGAGAAGAACAATGCAATTAATTGAAACAACCAACGCTGTTGGCCATGTACTATGTCAGGATATTACCCAGATCATTAAAGGGGTCACCAAGGATGCAGTATTTCGAAAAGGCCATATGGTTAGAATAGAAGATATTCCGGTATTATTATCGGTCGGCAAAGAAAATCTCTATGTCTGGGAAAAGGTAGAGGGGATGCTTCATGAAAACGAAGCGGCTGAAATTCTTTATGACCTTTGTAAAGGCGAAAACATGCGGCCATCAGAAATCAAAGAAGGCAAAATCGAACTCATCGCTACCTGCGATGGGGTGCTTAAAATTGATTATGACAAAATGAATCGGGTGAATGCATTGGGCGAGATGATGATTGCCAGCCGACACGGAAATTTTCCGGTTAAAGCCGGAGATCTGTTGGCGGGAACCCGGGTGATTCCGCTGGTGATTGCTGAAAGTAAAATGAATCGGGCTAAGGAAGTCTGTGGGGAAGGATCGATTTTTCAGATCCGGCAGTATGTCCATAAAAAAGTGGGGATTGTTACCACTGGCAGTGAAGTCTATAATGGTCGGATTAAAGATACCTTTACCCCGGTCATTGAAGAAAAGTTGGCTGAATTTGATGTCGAAATCATCGGGCATCAGATTACAGACGATAATCATGAGATGATTACCCAGTCCATTATGACGCTGCTGAACCAGGGAGCTGATATGATCATCTGTACCGGGGGAATGAGTGTTGATCCCGATGACCGTACTCCTCTGGCGATTAAAAATACTGGCGCAAAAATGATCACATATGGGGCTCCGGTGCTTCCCGGAGCGATGTTTTTATTGGCGTATTATAAAGGCAACATCCCCATTGTGGGCCTTCCCGGGTGTGTGATGTATGCCAAACGGACCATCTTTGATCTGGTACTGCCGCGGATCATGACTGACGAACGGTTGCGAATAGGAGATTTTACCGCTTTGGGGCAAGGTGGCCTTTGTCTTAATTGTGAACGCTGCACTTATCCGAACTGTGGCTTTGGCAAAGGTGTGTAAAAATAAACGGTTTAATATTCAGAGTGCAGATGAAACAGCAGTTAATAGAGAAAGATATGGGGATAAGTTTTGGATAATCTGTATGAAATAATCAGTAACAATGATGGTAACCAAAAGAAAATGGTCGCGACGGTGGTGGCAGGCGAACATTTAGGGGAAAAAGCATTCATTAATGATGGAAAAATTGTTTTTGAATCGGCAAAAAGCGGTTTTTGGGAACATCATATTAAAAAAATCATCAATCAAACAGAAACCGGGATTATTGCCATCGAAGGCAATCGGATTTTCTGTGAAAACCTCGGTGCCGAAAAAAAACTGGTCATCTGTGGGGCGGGTCATGTTTCCATTCCGATTATAAAAATAGGACTACTGGCTGATTTTTCGGTTAGCGTCATTGAAGATCGTTTTACCTTTGCAAATGATGCCCTTCGGGATGGGGCAAAACAGGTGATCTGTGAACCCTTTGAACAGGGACTTAAAAAAATCGAAGGGGATAAAAACACTTATTTTGTCATTGTCACCCGGGGACATCGTTATGATCAGATTTGTCTGGAAGAAATCATCAAAAAAGAGCATGCTTACATCGGCATGATCGGCAGCAAAGTCCGGGTAAAGAAAGTTAAGGATCAGTTGGCCGAAAAAGGTGTGGATATAAAAAAACTGGAAAGAGTACATACACCCATCGGTTTAAATATTCGCGCAGAAACGCCGGTTGAGATTGCGATATCCATTATGGCCGAAATTGTCCAGGAAAAGAATCTAAAAAAGCAAAGCAGCGGTTATTCCAAGAAAATACTTGAGAGATTAAATGCAATTGAAGAGTCAAGCGAAAGAAAAGTCATGGCGACGATTATCAGCCGGAAAGGTTCGGCCCCCCGGGAAGTGGGAACTAAGATGCTAATCTATCCGGATGGCCGAACCGTGGAAACCCTAGGTGGTGGTTGTGCTGAAGCCGACATAAAAATCAGAGCCTTGAGTATGCTAAGCAGTGACAAAGAAAAATCGGAGCTGCATCAAGTTGATATGACGGGATGGCAGGCAGAAGAAGAAGGTATGGTTTGCGGGGGGATTATCGAAGTATTTCTGGAAAGCATCGGGTTATAATAGCTATTCCAGAAAAATGCGGATCAATGATGCGGTGACCATCGATAAAAAGAAAGTTGGATAATATGATGCTGGATCAATATGGAAGAAAAATTGAATATATGCGGATCTCAGTGACTCAGAAATGTAATCTGAAGTGTATTTACTGTGATCCGGATGGTGAAAACTGCAAGGACAGCAAAGATGATAGTTTAACACCACGAGAATTTGAAAAGGTTGTCCGGTCCATGGTTGAGGCGGGGATTAAAAAAAACAGAGTTACTGGCGGCGAACCGCTGTTGAGACGGGATATCTGCGAAATTATTTACAGAATATCGGAGATCGATGGCATTGAAGACATTGGCATGACAACTAACGGTATTCAGCTCTTGAAAATGGCGGCTGATTTAAAAGCAGCCGGACTTCGCCGTCTCAACATCAGCCTGGATTCCCTGAAGCCAGAGAAATTTAAATTCATTACCGGTGGCGGGGATCTGAAAAAAACCATGGCTGGAATTGATCGGGCTTTGTCGTTAGGGATGACGCCAGTAAAGATTAACACCGTTTTGATTAAGGGGATCAATGATGATGAAATTGATGACCTCATCGAACTGACAAGGGATCGGCCGATTGAAGTCCGTTTTATTGAACTGATGCCGATGGGGAGTTTTGGCGAAGATAACCGGGATAAGATTATTCACAATGATGACTTAATTGCAACAAGACCCGGTCTTCAATATCTGGAACGAACCGATAAGGGTTCACCGGCGGTTTATTATCAGATGGCCGGTTACACCGGTAAAATCGGGTTTATTTCACCCATGACCCACCAATTTTGTTCCGACTGCAACCGCATTCGTCTGACTTCCGATGGAAAAATCCGGCCTTGTCTGGGAAATAACGGAGAAGTAGATATTCGGGAAGCCCTTGACCTTAAAGCTGATAATTTCAATCAAATTGTCAGACAGATTATTATGGATAAGCCAAAAGGACATCATTTCGGAGCAGATTTTACATCCTCACGAAGAATGAATATGATTGGCGGATGATTTAATGGAATCAAAAAATTAAATGTCATACATAACGAACGTAGGGAGAAATACGATGGAAATATTTCCAGATTTAGAACTGGTTCAGTGGCTTTGGGTTATTTTGGCGGCACTTTTAATTGGTGTATCAAAGACCGGCATCAGTGGTTTGCTTACATTGGTAATCCCGATATTAGCAGCTGTATTCGGCGGAAAAGCATCAACAGGAATCATCCTACCGATGCTGATTGTGGGAGATGTTTTTGCACTTTTTTATTATAAACATAATGCAAAACGAGAAGATATTCTTAAATTACTACCGTGGACTTTTATGGGACTGATATTCGGTTTAATCATTGGTGGTTATATCAATGATGAACAGTTCAAAAGCCTGATTGCACTTTCAGTGTTACTTTGTTTGTTTTTATTGATTTATTTCGAAAAAAAAGGCGATCAGTTGAAAATCCCCGACAAAACCTGGCTGCATGCTTCAGTGGGAATTCTTGCTGGGTTTACATCGATGATCGGAAATGCGGCCGGTCCCATTTTTAGTGTCTACCTACTGGCAAAAGGCGTGGATAAAGTAAATTTTCTGGGAATGACAGCATGGTTCTTTTTTATCGTCAACGTCACGAAACTTCCCATGCAAGTATTCATCTGGCATAATATTATGGTTCAGACCTTTGTACTGACGGGGTTAATGATCCCCTTTATTGGCATCGGTGCGGTTTTTGGGGCTTTTATAATTAAACGAATCAATGAAAAAGCATTCCGGTATTTAATTATTGGGATGACAGCAATTGTCGCATTGAAGCTCTTTTTTTAATAGAAGTAATCCTCAAAAGTTAGACGTCTGATCGTATAAAATGGTAATAAAGCTCAGTACTTCGACAATCACTTTCGGATGGCTGAGCTTATTTTACTGAGCGGTACAGATATAAAATTTCTCAATCTGGGTATGCATCAAATACTCATTTTTACACGATTGTAATTGTTTATAGTGCTCGGTTTGGGTATGTAAAGCCAAAGCTTCACCATCTTCCCAAATTTCTACAAGATATAATTGATCATCAGAATTAAGTGGATAAAAATAGTCGTATCTGATATTTCCAGATTCCTGCTTTGACTGTTCAACAACGCCAAGTTGAGTTAATGTCTTAATAAACTCGGCTCTTTTTCCCGGTTTTGTAGTATAGGTTACATTTAGTAGTAGGTTTTCTTTTGTTTTCATTTTTACCTCCATTGTTGAAAAATTTAATAAAAAGGCAACCTTGAAATACGGTTGCAGGTCTAATTGAAAAAGATTATACAGTGTTTGATTCAATAGGGATAGTTAGAACGAGAACTTTTTGGGTTAAGTTTACCTTTTTATAATAAAGAACGCAAGCAATTAAACGATAATCGATTAAAAAACCAGAAGTATTATGCTACTCATGAGCACGATACTTCTGGTTTTATCAAGTTAGGAGATAAGAAAGATGCAGGGTTTAGTATTTAATAAAGCTGGTTCCGGGAACGCCACAAATGGCGCATTTATCAGGTACGGCTTTTTCAATATTACCGCAGAGGGGGCAGAGGTAGTAGAAAACTTCTTCGCTCTGATCGAGGTTTTCTAGGGCTTCCTGATAGAGTCGGGCATGAACCGCTTCAGCTTTCATGGCAAAGGTAAAGGTTTTAATGGCATCCTGATTACCTTCAGCTTCCGCTGTTTTTAGAAAATCCGGATACATCTCTGTAAACTCGTGGGTTTCGCCAGCCACGGCGTCTTTTAAGTTTTCAGCAGTGGTATGGATCTTTCCGGCGACTTCAAAATGTTTTAAGGCATGCAGGGTTTCAGCATCGGCGGCAGCTTTAAATAATTTAGCCGCATTAATATTACCATCTGCTTCAGCTTTCTTTGCATAAGCAGTGTACTTTCTGTTTGCCTGGGACTCGCCGGCAAACGCCTCCATAAGATTGTTCAATGTTTTTGATTCTGACATTTGTTTTCCTCCATATCAATAGTTTAAATAGCTAGTTCGACTTAGCAAGAGTCAGGAAAGAAAGGGGAACGTTCCAGAGTCTTGAGAATGAACCTTCGTCATAAGTAATTATTACTAAATAGTAATGAATATAAATAAGATAACATAGAATAATCAGAGTGTCAATAAGATATGTAAAAAAAGCATAAAAAAACCGAGGTGATGGCCTCGGTATCGATTATTATTGGTCGCAGTCGTTTGTCGTAATTTCCTCATAGATCATCTGCATTTCCTCATCCAGTCGGGTAATTGATTCGGCACAGTATTTGAGCCGCTCCCGGAGGCCTTCGGAGATATCGCTATGACCTTTGTATTTGAGCTGATGTTCAAGACTGGCCCAGAAATCCATGGCGATGGTACGAATTTGGATTTCCACCGGAACGGATTCGGTTCGCTCGGCCAGAAAGATGGGCACCAGTACAATCAGGTGGAGGCTGCGGTAGCCATTTTTCTTAGGCTCATTGATATAATCATTTTTACGGATCAGGGTAATGTCATCCTGACGTATTAATAGGTTAGCAATTCGGTTGATGTCGTGTAAATAGTTGCAGATCACCCGAACCCCGGCAATGTCCGTCAGGTTTTTGCGGATGTTTTCAGCGGTGATCTCCAGCCCTTTTTTCTGCATCTTTCCGGCGATGCTCTGGGGAGATTTTAACCGGTATTCCATATGGTGAATCGGGTTGTGATCATATCGGGCCTGGAATTCTTCGTCCAAAATTTCCAGTTTGGTTTTAATTTCTTTGATGGCAGCCCGGTAAATCTGCTGTTGCAGGAGAAACTCCTTTAAACTACCATTCATGTCCAGGTCTTCAGAAAAGGGGAGGTCAGTCGAATTAATCTGCATGATTGTATTTCACTTTTATCAGTTAAGAGTAGAAAGTGCCTTTCTATAGTTAATCGTGGATATGGTAAATAGTGAATCGCAAAACGTGGTATTCTCAATAGAGGCTACAATTAATTATTTTAACGCTAAAAGCTTAGAAGCAATTTAAGCTTTGACAGACTAATAAAAAAATTTAAATAATAGGGTGGAAATCGGGGCTGATTAAAACGATGAAGTTGGAAGGTTTGTTTAAAGATAAGCGGGTATAATAACAAACAGAAGAAAACTGGGTAGTTGAAAAACAAAACCCAAGACTGAAGTAAGGGTCGCAAGTACCTGAAAATTAAGAAAGGAAGTGATAATATGGGATTTTTTAGCTGGATTATCCTTGGTGGTTTAGCCGGTTGGCTGGCCAGCATGCTGACAAAAAACAATGAAAAAATGGGACTCATTAAAAATATTGTCGTTGGAATACTGGGCGCCATGATTGGTGGTTTTGTATTTGGCTTTTTCGGAACCACGGGAGTAACCGGATTTAATCTTTGGAGTATTTTTGTTGCCTCAGTGGGAGCAGTAATTCTCCTTGTGATTATTAATTTGTTCACAAAATAAAATGGTTTAACTTGATGTTTTACGTGGTCGGATAAGAGATGCGGTTTATCTCTTTTCCGACCTTTTTGTGTTTGGCTAAAATCGCATCAAAATCGGGAAGGCTTTTGAAACAAAGTGTTAAAATTCAGAACCCAATCACAAAACAATCACTTTAGGACGATAGAATGCTGACAAGAACATAAAGGAGGTCAGCATTATGAAAGCTGTTGTGATTATTCCGGCTCTGAATCCGGACGAAAAATTGATCACCTTAGTTGAAAAACTAAAACACTATGACTTAACAACAATTATTATAAATGATGGCAGTGCCCCCGGGTATGAAATCATCTTTGATATTTTAAGAGAAAAGCTTGACTGTGTGGTTCGGGTTCACAGCAAAAATATGGGTAAAGGCGTCGCATTAAAAACGGGAATGGCCTATGCCGCCAATATTTATCCCGATGCGCCGGGCTATGTAACGGCGGATGCCGATGGACAGCATGCACCGGAGGACATCTTAAACGTAGCCAGGATGCTGGAAGAAAACCCGGCCAGCCTGATTCTGGGAACCCGGGATTTCAATAATGTAAAAACTCCCTTTAAAAGCAAGTGGGGTAACCGCATCACATCGCTGGCTTATTTATTGAGTACCGGAGAGCGGTGTCCGGATACTCAAACCGGACTGTGGGGAATTCCGATGAGTTGGACAAAAGAGTTACTAAAGATTCCCGGTGACCGCTATGAGTATGAAATGAATGTGCTGCTGGAAGCTGGTAAAAGCCGAATTCCCTTTGTGGAAGTCCCGATTGAGACCATTTATTTGAATGAAAACAAAGCATCTCATTTTCATGCGATTAAAGATTCAGCCCGGATCTACCTGAATATTCTAAAATTCAGTTTATCATCTTTTGTCTCGGCGATTGTGGATAACTCGGTCTTTACGCTACTGATGCAAATTGCCTTTGGAGCGACCTCACTGGGAATCCTGGAGGCAACCATTATCGCCCGGGTGATGTCCGGCGGGGTCAACTATCTGCTTAATAAGCACTGGGTTTTTCAAAATACCGATCGGGAAGGGAAGGCGGCATTGCAGTACGCCATTTTATTTATCAGTCAGATGCTGTTAAGCTGGTTCTTTGTCTCCAGTTTAAGCAGTTTACCGATTCACCTGACGGTGTTAAAAATATGCGTTGACACGGGATTATTTATCGGCAGTTACCTGATTCAGAAAAATTTTATTTTCGGGGAATCGAGGAAGGAGTATCGTCTTAAATGATCAAGTTCTTTTCAAAACCGTATCGTTGGGCAGGGATATTTTCGCTCCTGCTGGTGGGGTTGTTTACCTTTGTGCTAATGGATACTTTTGTGCTTCAGAAATCAATGGTGATTGTGGCATCAGAAACAAGTGCCGAAACGTCCACAGCGGCAGAAACCGAACCGGTGATTACCGCAACATCTTATAGTGATGAAAATATCCAGATTAGCATTGAAACCATTTTGAAATATGATTCGACCATTTATGTGGCGGATATTCAGGTTTCGGATGCGGCCTATCTGAAAACAGCCTTTGCCAATAATACCTATGGGCGAAATGTCAAGGCCAAAACGTCAGATATCGCCGCTGCTCAAAATGCCATCTTTGCCATCAATGGTGACTATTATGGCTTCCGGGACGACGGCTATGTTTTGCGTAATGGCATTATCTATCGGGATAGTGCCAGTGAGAATAAGGCCTTGGTTATTGATCAGAATGGCAATTTTTCGATTGCCGATGAAAATGACGTCAGTATGGCATCATTAAGTGAGAATTGGCAGGTGCTATCATTTGGGCCAGCCCTGGTTGAAAATGGTGACATCATGGTTGATAGTAGCAGCGAAGTGGGGCAAGCCAAGGAAAGCAATCCCCGTACGGCCATCGGACAGATTTCAGCGGGACATTATCTGGTGATCGTTTCGGATGGCCGGACGGATGAGAGCGAAGGGCTTTCACTACTTGAGTTGGCCCAGGAATTTAAAGAACGAGGCTGCACCATTGCCTACAATCTGGATGGCGGCGGATCATCCACCATGGTTTTTAATGGCGAAGTGGTCAATAATCCCACCGACGGCCGCAGTATTGCAGAACGGGAGGTCAGTGATATTGTTTATTTCGGGTATTAAATTACAAAACAATTCTAAAAAGCTTGGAAAAACCATTGCTGTTTATTTGCTGATGACGGTTTTGACCATTGCCGTTAATCTGATCTACGGTTTGTTTGGACACGGGGTTCATTCAGCGGCCATGACCGGAATGTTCTTATACCCGTTATTGGGTGGGGCGTTGGGGTATTTGCTGATTGATCGCACCATGGCCTTCATTACCCGGTTTGTCGTTTATCGCATTGGTTATAACAGCTACAATTCGGGGCTTGCCGCTCTGACGGTGGGAAGTTTTCTTAAAGGGATTCTGGAAATTGCGGGTACGAATTCCCCATATCTGATAATTTTTTTCTTCCTGGGTTGGGTAGCGGTTGGCATCGGATTGATGGTATTTGGCTTTCTGGCAGTGACCAACCAGCGGTTGTTAAAGACTGAAAAAAGAATGAAAAAAACTGAAGAGACGGTCATTCGTGAATAAGGTGAATCCGTTTAGAATAATAATTGCAGCATCAGAAAAAGCAAGTGAGAGCGCTTTTTGAAAGCTCACTTGCTTTTTGGTATGCAGACAAGAGTTTGCTTGATACTCGATAAACAGGGGAAAAGCGGTTATCGATCATAAAGCAGGTCGCTGCTCAACTGAATGTGGGGGTTGTTTGGAGCGACTGTTTTTGATCTCATACAATTTTTTGTCGGCCTCAATGATGACCTTTTCCAGGATCACCTCATGATGCATCTGGTATAATCCAAAACTGGCACTGATACGGATCAGGGTATCATTATATTTTATTTCAATGGTATCAAGAACATGCTTTAATCGGGCAATCAGGATCGAAGCTTCAGCATAATTGGTATTGGACATCAGCAAAACAAATTCATCACCACCATAGCGACCAAACAGATCAAAGGCCCGGATGCTTTCATTGATGGTTTTAGCCACTGTTTTTAAAACTAGATCTCCAGCATGGTGACCATAGGTGTCATTGATTGTCTTGAATCGATCAATATCAATCATGGCTACGCAAAGATCAGTATCAAACCGTTGGGCTTTGGTGAACTCAACACTGGCTAGTTGTTCAAAATACTGGCGATTATAGATCCGGGTCAGACCGTCCCGCTGAGCCAGATCACGTAGTTTATGGCCTTCCACTTTATCGGTCACATCCATGCAGCTGCCAATATAGCCGGCAAATTGATGATCGTTGATATAGTAGGGAACGCCCCGGTCATTGATCCAGCGATAAACACCATCCCGGCGTTTAAGGCGGTATTCCATTTCAAAAGATTCCTGTTTGGCGAAGGCTTCTAAATATACTTTCAGGCACATGTCAAAATCTTCGGGGTGGACGCCTTCTGCCCAGCCATTTCCAATTTCCTGAGTCATTGTCCGGCCGGTAAATTTCAACCAGGTGGTGTTAAAGTAATTACACAATGTATCGGTACCAGCCCGCCAGATCATATTGGGTGAGGACTCAACAATGATCCGGTACTGGTCATTATCCAGTTTCATCGAAATACCTCCAGAAAAATTAAACATTAACGGTTTAGCGTTAATATTTATTATAGCCTGAGTTGGGTATCTTTGCAGTAAAATTTTAGCGCGTCAAATGATTTATTTTCTTTAAGATTTGTGGTATTCTTTTACCAGCGTCACCGGATCAGAAATTAATAACAGAGAAAGATGTGAGCGTAAATGAAGATACTGAGATTTTTACTGATTTTTGTGCCAATAAGTATTGTGGGAGAATTCATGCATTTTTCACCTACCGTGATGTTTATTTTGTCAGCTTTGGCGATTATCCCCCTGGCTGGTATCATGGGCGAGGCAACCGAAGAGATTTCTTTTTATTCGGGACCCCGTGTCGGCGGCTTTCTCAATGCCACCTTTGGCAATGCCACCGAACTGATCATCGCTTTTTTTGCCATGCAGGCCGGCTTGTTTGACGTGGTCAAAGCGTCTATTGCCGGTTCGGTGATTGGTAATATTCTACTGGTGTTAGGGGCCAGCATGCTGATGGGAGGGATTAAGTTTAAATCCCAAACCTTTAACAAGCAATCCATTGAGGTGTCATCCAGTATGCTGCTGTTTGCGGTCATTGGTTTAACCGTTCCGGCGATTTTTACCCATACCGTGGCCGCTGATCTCCTCAATACCCGTTATGAGGGTCTCAGCATTACGGTAGCGATAATCATGTTTGCCATCTATCTGATGAGTTTGTATTTTTCTTTTTACACCCATAAAGATATTTATGCGGCGATACCAGAGGAGGAAGCTACGCCCAAGTGGTCGCTTAATAAGGCGATTGCTGTTTTAATTGGCGCAACGGTCCTGATTGGGGTTGAGAGTGAGATGTTTGTGGGAGCAGTTGAACCGATGACCGAAGCCATTGGCCTCAGTGAGTTTTTCGTAGGGATTATTCTGGTGCCGATTATCGGCAATGCGGCTGAACACAGCACCGCGATTGTGATGGCTTATAAAAATAAAATGGATGTAGCGATGGAGATCGCCATTGGATCCAGTCTCCAGATGATTCTTTTTGTTACGCCAGTGCTGATTTTTTTGAGTCTGCTGTTTACGCCGATGAGCATCATTTTTAACGAGTTTGAACTGGTGGCCCTGGTATTGTCGGTACTGATTGCCAATCGGGTGGCCAGTGACGGCGAATCCAACTGGCTGGAAGGGGTTCAGCTGCTGGCAGTTTATCTGATTATGGCGGTGTCGTTTTTTATTTTATAATCAAGAAAACTGAAAATAGGAAGCCCTAAAAACAGATATGTAATAACTATCTGTTTTTTTATACGAAAAAAGGTTGATAAACTAAACGTTTTGGGGTAAAAAAGAAATAGCAGAAAAAATTGTGGATGATTTTTGAAAGGAACGGTAATGAAAAGAAGAATTTTGATCTGGGGATGTTGTTTGATAATGCTGGGATTGATGTTCTCGGGGTGTAGCTCCAAGGCAGAACCCAAAAGCTATGAAAAGACCATTGAAACAGCTCGAACCGAGATCTGGAATGCCATCTCAGCGGGCGGGGCATCCAGTGCCACCGTGGCGATTATGGACAATGGTAATCTGGTCTATGAAGAAGGTTTTGCCATGGCTAACCGGGAAGCCGGGCTTTCGGTAACCAAAGACACCCAGTTTAATATCTGTTCGGTCAGCAAGGTGTTTACCGCAGCAGCAGTCTTGCAGCTTTGTGAAGACGGAAAACTGGAGTTGGATAAACCGGTGGTTGATTATCTGCCGGAGTTTACCATGGCTGATAGCCGCTATAAAGATATCTCGGTTCGGATGCTGCTCAATCATACCGCCGCTTTGCCCGGAACCTATACCACCAATGCCGAAACAACGGAGCCGGATCCCGACTATACCCAAAAATTTCTGGCCTATCTGGCTGGTACTGAGTTAAAGGGCGATCCCGGGAAGGTAAGTGTCTACTGCAACGATGGTTTTACGCTGGCCCAAATTCTGGTCGAGAAGAGTTCCGGCCAATCTTTTTCTGATTATCTGGCGACCAATATTTTTACAAAAGCCGGGATGAAAAACAGCAGTTGTTATTTTAAAGCCGATAACACCGACATTGCCCGGAAATACAACGAAGATGGCAGCGCTGCTCCAGTGGAATACATCAACAGCCTTGGTTCCGGCGGGATAGCCGCCACCGCCGCTGATTTATGTCGTTATGGCCAGGCCCTGTTTCAGGGCAAAATTTTAAGTGAAGCGATGGTCACCGAATATACCAGTCCCCAATATGGGGACCAAACCGTGCCTGCTGGAACACCCCTGTATCCGTATGGGTTGGGCTGGGACAGTGTGGCGGTGGCCGATTTTGAGCGCCAGGGGGTGACGGTGATTGGTAAAAACGGCGGCTCGCCTCAATATAATTCGCAGTTATATCTGCTGCCGCAGGAAAATATCTCGGTGGCCATTGTTTTTGCTGGAAATGCCGATGTCACTGGCGTTGCCAATGATATTGTCCAGGCGCTGCTTGATGAAAATGGACTCAGTGAGGGTTTGGAAACGGAGACAGCAGAACCAACGGCAGCCACCATCCCCGATGAGCTTCTGGCTTACGCCGGGATTTATGGCGATGGTGGAGCGATTGCAAAGATTGAATTCAATAACGAGAAAAATGCCATGATTTATAAAAAATATGACGGCAAGACCTTTGAAACCCAGGGCACCTATCCCTATCTCAGTGATGGTTATTTTCATTTACCGGTGGGCTATCGGGCTGGATTTGCCAAAAATTTCGGCCAGGAGTTTTTTATGATCTATGATCAAAGCAGCGATGCTGGTTTTGTCTCAGGGCAGAAAATGGCGGCAGCAGCGGCAGCGCTGGATACCAGCCAATTTAGCGGAAAATCATGGATTCCCACCAATCTTTCGGCCATTGACGCCAATGCGATGGGCGTAAAAACCGGGGTTGTGACAGAGCTGACGGGTTATCTTTATCACACGGCCAATGGCGGCTACACCCTCTATGGCTTAAAAGATGCGACCACAACCCAAATGGTGCTGCCCTACGGCAGGGATCTGGCCCAGGCGACGATTGCCGAAAACAACGGCCAAAGGATCTTAACCATCATGGATTATCAGTTTATCAATACCGCTTCCGTGGCGTCGCTGCAGAACGATGAAGCGATTGTAATTGGCAGTGATGGGCAAAGTATCTGCCGCAAGCTGGATAATGATGGAACCTTCAGTGCGGTTATGCCAGAAGGTGGCCGGATTGTGATTTATGGTCCCGATCTGCAGCCAGATTACGACAGCAGCAGTGGCGTCGCCGAAGAAATCCCAGTGACAGCCGGTTCTTATCTGGTCTTTATCGGTGCGCCGGGAGCGACATTCACTTACGCGTATACCGTTTAGTGGGGCAACATCGACAGGAATTATAAAAGCGGTTAAAGACTGGTTTTAAAAGAGGGAACAATTTATAAAAAAACGAAAGGATAAAGAAAATGTTAAAAAAACGATTAACAGTTGTGATGCTTGGTTTGTTGTTGATTCTTGTTCCTTTGGCGGGATGTACGACCGCCCCATCCCAGAGTCAGAGCTATGAAAAAACCATCACCACGGCACGCACCGAAATCTGGAAAGCCATCGCTGGCGGTGGGGCCTCCAGTGCCACCGTGGCTATTATGGACAATGGTAAAATTGTTTATGAAGAAGGCTTTGCCATGGCTAACCGAACTGAGGCGTTGGGGGTAAATACCAGCACTCAGTTTAATATTGGTTCGGTCAGTAAGGTGTTTACAGCTGCGGCCGTGATGCAGCTGGTGGAGGCGGGTCAGCTGGAGCTCGATAAACCGGTGGTTAGCTACCTGCCGGATTTCACCATGGCGGACAGCCGCTACAAGGACATCACGGTTCGGATGCTGCTTAACCATACCTCGGGATTGCCGGGAACGATGATGTATAATGGTTTTGCATCGGCCAAAGATCCCCAGTTTTTGACGGAATTTATGAATTATCTGGCGGGTTCCAGTCTCAAGGCTGATCCTGGGGTGGTCAGTGTTTACTGTAATGATGGATTCACTCTGGCTGAGGTGTTAATTGAAAAGGTGTCCGGCCAGACGTATTCCGACTATCTGCAGCAGAATATTTTTAAAAAAGCCGGGATGAACGACAGCAGCTGTTCCTTTAAGGCTGGAAATCCCAATATTGCCCTGAAGTATAACAACGAGGATGGCACCGCTCTGCCAGCAGAAATCATTAATCTGATGGGCACCGGGGGAATTTCCGCAACGGCAGTGGATCTATGCCATTTTGGCAATGCGCTGCTGGAAAACAAGCTGATGAGTGCCGAATCCTTTACCGAGTATACCAGTCCCCAGTATGGAAAAGAAACAGTGCCGACAGGCACCCCGATTACCAATTATGGTTTGGGTTGGGATATGGTGGACGTTGCCAGTTTTGCCGAACAGGGTGTCCATGTACTGAGCAAAAATGGCGGAACCCTGCAGTTTAATTCTCAGCTGTATGTCATTCCTGAAGAGAAACTTTCTGTGGCTCTGATCTTTGCTGGTACCGGGGATGCTTCGGGAATTGCCGAAACCATCACCCAGACACTACTGGAAGAGAAGGGTGTTATTCCCGCCCCGCCACCAGCCGAGCAAACAACCACTGCTGCAGCGATACCAGGCGAAATACTCAGCTTTGCCGGATATTATGGAGCCAGCGGCAGTGTCATCAAGATTGAGTTTAATCAGCAGAATAACACGCTGGAATACAAACGCTTCGATGGCAATGGCTTTACCACCGCTGGCAGTTATTCCTACAGCGGTGAGGGCTATTTTGATATGCAAAACGGATATCGAATGTCTTTTTCTGAAAGTTTTGGCAAAAAACTGGTGCTGCAGTCGATGAATACGGCCGATTATTCGCTGGTCATCGGTCAGGGTATTACGGCCAATAACCCGATCGATACCAGTCGTTTTGCCGGTAAAGCCTGGATTCCCAAAAATCTCAGTGCCATTGATTTATATGCATTTTCTGCTGTGACTGGCAGTCTGCCGGAGCTTCCAGGAACTATTTATTTTGGCAGTGACGGCAGCTTTACACCCTATCCCCTGAAAGACGAAAATACCGCTTATAACAACCTGCCCTACGCCCGGGATCTGGTTGAGCCAACCCTTAAAGAAGAAAACGGAACCACCACAATGACGGCAATGGGTTATGTTTTTGTGGATGTGGCCGACATCCCCGTGCTGGCCAGTGATGAAAAAATCAGGATAGAAAAAAATGGTGAAAATGTCGTCAGAAAGCTGGCGGCCGATGGCAGCTTTAGCGTCACCCTACCAGAGGGGGGGCGGTTGGTGATTTATGACCCAGCGCTGACGGTGCTAGCCGATACCATGTATGCTACAATTGAAGAAGTGCCGGTGCCTGCGGGTGCTTATCTGATGTTTATCGGCAACGAAGGCGATGAATTTGCCTATCAGTACAGCTTTTAAATAGTTGATGCCGCAATAAGGCTCAAAATTAATATTTGAGTGAGGTTATCAATAAACTACCGTACCGACCAATTGTTAATCTGTTGTTCGCTGCGGAATCGGACAG
>JABNAD010000047.1_pt1 | contig 35046 bp, 30 predicted proteins | sample 7240381 | NCBI WGS metagenome assembly JABNAD01 (sample SAMN11332834, study PRJNA596920) | anaerobic digester metagenome | biome: digested sludge; isolation source: digested sewage sludge-derived enrichment culture grown on H2/CO2 | place: Germany: Goettingen
ATGGAGGGAAACGTGGGCCTCCAGCGCCTTGCCGATCTTTTTCTCGGACCGCGCGGTTTCCAGAACCGCGTTCACATCATCCCGCAGCTTGATAATGGTATCCCACTTCTCCATGCCCTTGTCGTCCAGCGCGTAGTCCGTGAAGGGCTGATTCATCTGGTTAAGCAGCACGTTGCGGCCGTCGTCTCCGGCGCGGTGCGGCATGGCCTGCCAAATCTCGTCGCAGGTGAAGGCCAGAACGGGGGCCATCAGCTTTGTCATGGTGTCCAGAATCAGGAACAGCGCGGTCTGGGCGCTGCGGCGGCGCTTGCCGTCCGCCTCCTCGCAGTACAGCCGGTCCTTGATGATATCCAGATAGAAGTTGCTCAGCTCCACCACGCAATAGTCGTTGACCGCGTGGGTCACGCCAAGGAATTCATACTCGTCATAAGCCTTCAGGCATTTCTCCGTCAGGGCGTTAAGCCGGGTGACGGCCCAGCGGTCCAGCTCTTCCATCTCGTCGGCGGAAACCAGATCGTCGGGATTGAATCCGTCCAGATTGCCAAGGCAGTACCGGGCAGTGTTGCGGAACTTCAGGTAGTTCTGGGAGAGCTGCTTGAAAATCTCATCGGAGCAGCGCACGTCCACATGATAGTCCGCAGAGGCCGCCCAAAGGCGAAGCAGGTCCGCGCCGTATTTATTGAAAATCTCAGCGGGGTCCATGCCGTTGCCCAGAGACTTGTGCATGGCCTTGCCCTCGCCGTCCACGGTCCAGCCGTGAGTGACGCATTCCTTAAACGGCGCGCCCCGTCCCAGAGCGCCCACGCCCACCAGCAGAGAGGATTGGAACCAACCGCGATACTGATCCAGACCCTCCAGATACATGGTGGCGGGCCAGAACTTCTGGTCGCGCTGCATGGAGGCAAAGTGGGTGGAACCGGAGTCAAACCAGCCGTCCAGCGTATCCTCGTCCTTGGTAAAGCCCTCGGACGCGTCGCAGTGAGGGCACTTGAACCCGTTGGGCAGCAGCTCCTCCGCCTCCTTGGCAAACCAGGCGTTGGACCCCTCCTTCTCAAAGATAGAGGCGATGGACTCAATGGATTCCTCGGTTACAACGGGCTTGCCGCAGTGTTTGCAGTACACCACGGGGATGGGCAGGCCCCACTTTCTCTGGCGGGAGATGCACCAGTCGGTGCGCTCACGGACCATGGACTTGATGCGGTCCAGACCCCACTCGGGAACCCAGCGGACGTCCTCGCAGGCGGCGCAGGCCTCGTCCTTGAAGGAGTCCACAGAGCAGAACCACTGGGGCGTGGCACGGAAGATGATGGGGCCCTTGCAGCGCCAGCAATGGGGATAGCTGTGGACGATGTCCTCAGCGGCAAAGAGGCTGCCCGCCTCCTTCATGTCGTTCAAAATGATCGGGTTGGACTCCTCGGTCTTCATACCGGCGTATTTTCCGGCATAGTCGGTGTGGCGGCCCTGATCGTCTACGGGCACCACCATATCCATGCCGTACCGGCGGCAGGTCTGATAGTCGTCCGCGCCGAAGCCGGGGGCGGTGTGGACGCAGCCGGTGCCGGAATCCATGGTGACATAGTCCGCCAGCAGCAACCGGGAGGTCTTGTCAAGGAAGGGATGCTGGGCCAGCATGTTTTCAAAGAAAGAGCCGGGGTGCGTCTCCACGATCTCAAAGGAATCGAACCCGCCGATCTTCATGACCTTTTCAGTCAACGCCTCGGCCATGATATAGGTCTCGCCGTTGGGCGCCTTCACCAGCGCATAGCTCTCCTCGGGGTGCAGGGCGATGGCAAGGTTGCCCGGCAGGGTCCAGATGGTGGTGGTCCAAATCACGAAAAAGAGCTTGCTGCGGTCAAAATTGGCCAGCTTGCCGCAGTCGTCCTTCATGGGGAACTTCACATAAACGGTGGTGCAGGGATCGTCCTTATACTCGATCTCCGCCTCGGCCAGCGCGGTTTCGTCCCGTGGGCACCAATACACGGGCTTGAGGCCCTTGTAGATATAGCCCTTCTGATACATCTGGCCGAAAACACGGACTTCGTCCGCTTCAAACGAGGGGTCCATGGTCTTATAGGGATGCTCCCAGTCGCCCACCACGCCCATGCGCTTAAAGCCGTCCCGCTGTACGTCCACATAATGGTCGGCAAACTCGTGGCAGGCCGTGCGGAACTCCGGCACGCTCATGGCTTTGCGGTCCAGCTTGTTCTGCTTGATGATGGCGGATTCGATGGGCATTCCGTGGTTATCCCAGCCGGGGATATAGGGGGTGTAATAGCCCCGCATGGCATAGGATCGGGTGATGAAATCCTTCAGGGCCTTGTTCAGCGCATGACCCATATGAAGGTTGCCGTTGGAGAACGGAGGGCCATCGTGCAGGTTGAAGAGGGGCTTGCCCTCGTTCTTTTTCAAAAGCTCGTTATAAAGATCCTGCTCTTCCCAACGCTTGAGCATCTCCGGCTCCCGCTTGGGCAGGCCCGCCCGCATGGGAAAGTCGGTTTTCGGCAGATTAATGGTCTTGTTGTAATCCATCTCAGTTCCTCCTATATGATAAATATTTGTTGATCGTATGGTTTCACAGAATTTCGGCACAGCCAAAAAAATTGAAATCAGTTTGACCGCGGCATATACATGGTCAAAATTCCGCGACGCAAGCGCCCGGGACACGTTCACCAGTCCTCAGACTGGTGTCTTCTTTTTGGAGAAATGGCATTTCTCCAAAAAGAAAGCACCCTGTCTCCAAAGAGACAGGGTGCGAAAAAACACTCTGCGGTACCACTCTCGTTGCCTTCCCCTCGCAGGAAAAGCCACTCACAGCCTGCATCCACAGGCCGACCCGGTAACGAAGGTCAATCGTCCACGCTTACTCGCGTCGTCTTTCAGCAGGAGGCTCCAAGGTGATTTTCAAACCCCTTCGCTGACTGCCCTTCCACCAAAACGGGCCGCTCTCTGTGCAGGGGGTGGGGTCTTACTCGTCCTTTTCCACGCCGGATATTCTATTGTGCATTATACTATACCCGGTTTTCTCAATTTGTCAAGATGAATTTTCATGGTTCGTGAAAGGGACATGGAGCGTACAGCGGCGCTGCCGCTTACTGATACCGGTAGTGCTGTCCCGTGTATTCATCCACGCAGGACAAAAACATCTCCCGGCTGCGAAATTCAATAGGCCGGAAGCCCTCCGCCTCGTGGAAGGAGACGATGCGGTTCACGGTATCTACCCAAACCCGCCAAAGCATAACATTTCTTGTGGTTTCCATAGGAGAACTCCCTTCTTTTCATTTAGAACCCGCATTCGCAGACAAAGCAATTTGGTCACCCAACCAGCCGTCTGCGTTTAAAAATACAGGTTTCTACACATACACACAATTCTCTCCGGCGGAATCCCTCTCCGCCGCATTCATTCTCCGCCGCATTCATTTTATTAGACGCTTTTTATACAGGAAAAGTTTCAGCTCTCTCAACTTTTTTCGTTCGCCCGCGCCTCTTTCAAGGCCGCTATGGCGTTGTTCACATCTTCCAGCAGCTGCTGCCACGCATCCTCATTCTCCACGTAATACTTCGGGCAGTCCTTGCCGGACACATCGTAGTGCCGAATCACATCGGCGGTGGTCAGGTCAAACGTGTCGCACAGCCACGCCGTCAACTCCACCAACCGGTCATAAGTCACGGGGGAAAACTCCCCCGTGTCGTCCGAGTGGCAGACCTCGATGGAAAGGGTGTCCTCGTTGCGCTGGTTGGACGCATAGGCCCACTCCGTCATGGGGATGCACTGGATCACCTCACCCTCCAGCCCCACGATAAAGTGAGCGCTGGCGTAGATGTCCTCCGTCCCGTCCTTCAGGCTTTCAAAATAGCTGCGGTTGGCTTCGGCGGAGGTTCCGGGGTTGCCCACGTAGTGGATCACCACGCCGCTGATCTTCTTCAACTCGGTGCCGGGCCGGGACCATGGATTTTTCGTCAGCAGGTCCTCAGTTACATAGTCCGGCGCCTTCACATTTTTCCCCGGAACGCCGGGGTGCAGCAGCTGCCAAATCCCAAATCCTCCGGCGGAGATCGCAAAAACCGCCGCAAGACACAGCGCTACAAAACGCGGATTTATGCGCTTTTTTTCTCTGCGCGCCATGGACTCAGCCTCCCACCGCAGTATCGGCGGGAACCGGTTCGTCCGCTACGATCACCTGTGTGGAGCCGTCCGCCCCACCGATAATGGCGACAGAAGTCCCAAAATCAGGGGTTTCGTATGCTCCGCCGATTCCCTCCTGTGCGGATTCGTAGGCACTCTTAGCCGGCATTGAGCCGTCGGATATGGCGTCATTCTCCTGATAAGTTACCAGCATATCGGTATCCACACCTGCCGCTTCCAGTGCCGCAATCAGATTCGTGTAGTTTTTGGAAAATTCCAAATAGAACGAATCGCTCTCATCCCTCCGGTGGGAATCCGGCGTGGTTTTCACCCGATAGTAGAACGTCAGACGGTTCGTATAGGTATTCTCGTACCAGCGAGCGGAGTCCATGGCGTCCATCCCCGCGTGACCCGCGTCAATGTCTGCCTCCAGCGCGTCCAGCAGAGTTTGGGCGGTATCGGCATCAAAACTCATGGTCTGGCCCCTCATGTCCGCCGTTTGATACAGCTGAATTTCCGCACTGGTCAGACGGTCCAGCCGGTTCAACATCTGATTCTCCAGATCGGCCCGCCGCACGGCGGCGTCGCTCGCCAGCAAAGCCAACTGGGTCAGAACCTCCTCGTTCGGCCCCTGCTTTTGATAGGTGAGGCTATAATATCGGGACAGTGTTTTCCCGTTTTTCAGCATGTAACGCAGCCGAACGGTAATGCTCTCCGTATCCTCATCCTGCCAGTTGTATTTCGGCTGCTGATCCGCCAAGCTCTGATGGATGGACAAAAAGCGCTGAATCATCTCCGGATCGGCGGTGCTGCCGTTGACCGAGCTGGCACTGTAAATTCCGAAATCCAGTGTTTCCACGTCCGCCGCCGCCGGGACGCGCTTCTCAATGCCCAGCAAATCCACAGAGAATCCGATACACAGCACAATCAGCGCCGCAGGGAGGATCACTCCGCCCTTCCAGCCTTTTTTCAAAATGCGGAAGGACTTTTGCAGCAGCATTTCCGCCCCAAAATAGCCCACAAGGCCCACCAGAATCATGCACACTGCTAGCGCGACGACGGAGTTTTCGCTTCCGCCAAAGGAACTCCATAAAATCGCGTACATCAGCTGTCCGAAACTCAGCGCACAGCACATGCCCACGCCGTACCGGAAGATAGGCCGTGCCCATCCGATGGCCACCACGTCGCCGGCAGTCTCGCTGCGGCGGCGTTGGTACACCAGAAGCGCACACACAGCCAGCACCACACCCGCCAGCGCGTAAACACTCACCACGCCCAGACTCCGCTGGATTTCCTCCGACACAATCCCCGTCCGGTATCCCTGCGCGTCGCGTGCCCAGATATCCCCCAGCTGGCTCGCCAGCTTGTAGGCCGGCGTCAGCCATGTGACGGCGGCAGATTCGTTCATTCCGTTCCAGCCGTAGATAAACATTTCGCAGAGCATACTAATCAGCTCTCTCACGCCCAAGACCAGTACATTAAAGATTCCGTAAAACGCAGGGATAGCCAAAAGCTGCCCCGCAAACATGGCGCAAAAGACAGCAAAGCTGTAAAAAAACAGCATCTGCCCCGTGGTAGACAGGAACCACACGCCGATAATCCACACCTGCTGCACGCCGGCAACAGCCCAGATGGCTGCGGTCAGCACTGCCGCGAGAGCGTGAACCATCAAAAACACGCCCACACCCGTAAAATAGTGGGTGAGGAACAATCCCTCCCGCTTGACAGGCAGCGCGTGGGCATAGCTCACGGAACGCGCGGAAACCAGATAAGAAAACAGCGCCATGGCAAATAGTACGCCAAAAATTAGGGCAATGATCGTCCCGCCGCTTTCGGACATGGCCAGCACACCGCCCAGCGCGTCGAAGCACAGTTCCCCCTCCTCCATCCAGTGGCGGTTGTGACCAAACAGCTGTAAAAACTGCACTGCCGGCATGGCCAGCAGCCACACTGCCAAATACAGCATCCAAAGGGGCCAGAAGCGGCTCAGGTTGTTGCGAAACAGGGCGGGGCTGAACAGCCCCTTAGAGGACAATGTCTTTGACTGCATAGTCCGCGCCTCCCAACTCGTAAATAAAAATCTCCTCCAGCGTAAGCGGCACGGCATCCACCAGCAGGGGATGATACCGCGTCAACAACTCCGTGGCCTTTTCGGCATTCATCCGCATAATGAGGGTATGGATGCGGCCCATCTTTGCCGCGTGAAGCACCGGAAGGTCTGCGGGAACCTCCGTCATCCCATCGGGGAACACCACCTGAAGCTTGACCATGTTATCCTGCAGCTGGGCCAAAGACCGCTCCAGAAGCACCTTGCCATGATCCAGAATTCCCACATGGTCGCAGACATCCTCCAGCTCCCGCAGGTTGTGGCTGGAAACCAGCACCGTGGTGCCACGCTCCGCCACATCGTCCAGCACCAAGGACCAGACCTGCCGCCGCATCACCGGGTCCAAGCCGTCCACCGGCTCATCCAGCAGCAGATAGTCCGGCATACAGCTCATGGTCAGCCAAAAGGCCGCCTGCTTCTGCATACCCTTGCTGAGGTGCCGAATGGGCTTTTTGGGGTCAATGGGAAACGCCGATTCTAATTTTTTATAGCGTTCCATGGAAAAAGTGGAATAAGTTCCCCGATAAAGCTTCATCATATCCTGTGTACTGGACTGCAAAAAGTAATACCAGTCGTCCGGGATGGAGTTAACCCGCGCCTTCAGCGCCGGGTTTTCCCAAATGGACTCCCCCTCGATGGTCACCGCGCCGCTGTCCACTTTATATACACCGTTCAGACTCCGCAGCAGCGTGGACTTGCCCGCGCCGTTGGGTCCCACCAGTCCGTATACCGCACCCTTGGGCACCGTCAGCGTCACGCCGTCCAGCGCCGCAAAGCCATCAAACTTTTTCACCGCGTCCCGAATTTCGATCATGTCGCTTCCCTCTCTTTCAGCAGCGCCATCAGTTCCTCCTGCGTGACGCCCAATACCCGCAGCTCCCGGAGCAGCTCCCGTACCTTTTCTTCCAGCAGTCCCCGCCGGGCCGCGTCTGCGTCCCCCCGGTCGCTGGCAAAGCTTCCTTTGCCCGGCACGGAGTAAATATACCCCTCCGCCTCCAGATCGTTATAGGCCCTTTGAATGGTGTTCGGGTTGATGCTGAGCTGGGTAGCCAGCGCGCGCACCGACGGCAGTTTTTCTCCCGCCGCCAGCGCACCGGTGACGATCAGTTTTCGCAGTTCATCCTTAATCTGCTCATAGATGGGCCGCGAATCCCGATAATTCAGGCTGATCATCTCTCCACCTCCGTTTGTCCGCCAAAGGCGAACTGTATTATCCGTATTAGTACAGTTAGATTATCATGGCCCCTTAAAATTGTCAAGCGGATTTTTCTGGTCAGACCGCGAAAAACTCCTTTACAACCGGGTATCCTTATGATATAGTGACTAAGCACGCAAATATGCGGCGCCCCAGCGCTTCGTCCCGTGGCGACACCTGCCCGGCGCGCAGTCCTGTGGGTAATTTTTTTAAAAGGTGGATACAATTATGCTGCGCAAAGAAGAAAAGACCGCTATCATCGACGCAAACCGCACTCATGCAACGGACACCGGCTCTCCCGAGGTTCAGATCGCCATTCTGACTGAGCGGATCAACACCCTCACTCAGCACATGAAGGCCAACCCTCAGGACAAGCACTCCAACCGGGGTCTGATCATGATGGTCGGTAAGCGGCGGAACCTGCTGGACTACCTGCAGAAGAAGGACATCGAGCGCTATCGCGCCCTGATTGCCAAGCTGGGTATCCGTAAGTAAGATGAACCGTGGGCGGCGTGGGTTTTCCGCGCCGCCCCCTTTTCATAGATTTCGCGCCGCCAAAATGCCTTTAGCAGTTGAAAAAGCGTCTTCTCGTCCTCGTATGCTCCATATCCCTCGCTTCGACCTAAAGGTCAAAGCTCGCTCATTTCGCCGCTCGGCGTTTTTTTACGGGAGACGAAATACGAAGGCTTTTTTTCAAGTGCTAAATGGCTGGCATTGCGCGAAAAAATTAATTTTAAGGAGAAGCAACATGTCAACCATTATTACCAAGCGTCAATACCCCGGCTATCACAAGTATGAGATGGATCTGGCCGGCCGCCCCCTGACTCTGGAAGTGGGCAAGCTGGCAGAGCTGGCCAACGCCGCCGTCATGGTGGGCTACGGCGACACCCGTGTGCTGGTGTGCGCCACCGCCTCCGCCCGTCCCCGGGACGGGATCGACTTTTTCCCCCTGAGCGTGGACTTTGAGGAGAAGATGTACTCCGTGGGCCGCATCCCCGGCTCCTTCAACCGCCGCGAAGGTCGTCCCGGCGAAAAGGGCGTTCTTACCAGCCGCGTTATTGACCGGCCCATCCGCCCCCTGTTCCCCCACGACTTCCGCAACGACGTTTCCATCATGGCCACCGTCATGAGCATGGACCGGGACTGCTCCCCCGAGATCGCAGCTCTGATCGGCACCTCCGCGGCTCTGGCTATTTCCGACATTCCTTGGAACGGCCCCGTGGCCGCTCTGAAGGTGGGCCTTGTGGACGGCAAGCTGGTCTTCAACCCCAACAACGAGCAGGGCAAGGTCAGCGATCTGGACGTGACCGTGGTTTCCACCGGCGAGAAGGTCGTCATGATTGAAGCCGGCGCCAACGAGGTGGACAACGACACCATGTACGCCGCCATTAAGGCCGCCCACGAGGAAAACCAGAAGCAGATCGCCCTGATTAACCAGATGGTTTCTGAAATCGGCAAGGCCAAGTTTGAATATCCCCACGCTGATTTCAATCAGGAGCTGTTCGACAAGATCGTTGCCGCCACTATGGACGACGCCAAGGCCGCCATGGACACCGACGACAAGAACGTTCGCGAGACTCGCTGGAACGCTCTGATCGAGAAGTGGCACGAGCTGTTCCTCGAAGAATATCCCACCATGGATCAGTATCTGGATGAGATCACCTATAAGTTCCAGAAGAAGATTGTCAAGGCATGGCTGCTGGAAGGCCACCGTGTGGACGGCCGGCAGAAGAACGAGATCCGTCCTCTGGGCGCAGAGGTTGGCCTTCTGCCCCGGGTTCACGGCTCCGGCCTGTTCACTCGCGGTCAAACGCAGGTGCTCTCCGCCTGCACGCTGGACACCCTCTCCGCCAACCAGAAGCTGGACACCATCTGGGAGGAGACGGAAAAGCGCTATATGCACCACTACAACTTCCCCGGCTACTCCGTCGGCGAAGCAAAGTCCGCCCGCAGCCCCGGCCGCCGCGAGATCGGCCACGGTGCGCTGGCTGAGCGCGCGCTGGTCCCCGTGCTGCCCTCTGTGGAGGACTTCCCCTATGCCATCCGTGTTGTTTCCGAGGTCGTTTCCTCCAACGGTTCCACCTCTCAGGGTTCCATCTGCGGCTCCACGCTGGCTCTGATGGACGCGGGCGTACCCATCAAGGCTCCCGTGGCAGGCATCTCCTGCGGCCTGATTCAGGACGACAACGGCGGCTTCACCACCTTTATCGACATTCAGGGTGTGGAGGATTTCCACGGCGAAATGGACTTCAAGGTGGCTGGCACCAAGAAGGGCATCACCGCCATTCAGATGGACCTGAAGAACAACGGACTGACCATGGAGATTATCCGCAACGCGCTGGACATCACTTTTGACGCCCGGTGCGAGATTCTCGATCAGGTGATGATTCCCTGTATTGCCGAGCCTCGCAAGGAAGTCTCTCGTTACGCCCCCAAAATGATTACCATGCACATTGATCCCGACCGCATCCGTGAGGTCATCGGCAAGGGCGGCTCCGTCATCCAGAAGATCGTGGCCGACACCGGCGCGAAGGTGGACATTAATGACGACGGTTCCATCTTCATTGCCGCCGCCGACTCCACCGCCTGCGACGCCGCCAAGAAGTGCATCGACGATATCGTCTTCGTTCCCGAGGTCGGCAAGCTGTACTACGGCCGCGTGGTGCGGATGATGACCTTTGGTGTGTTCATCGAGATCGCTCCCGGCAAGGACGGCCTGTGCCACATCTCCAAGCTGGCTGACCACCGCATTGAAAAGGTGGAGGACGCCTGCAAGGTGGGCGACATGATGTGGGTCAAGTTTATGGAGATCGACGAGAAGGGCCGCTGGAACCTCTCTCACAAGGACGCCATGAAGGAAATCGAGGCCAAGAAGGCCAAGGGCGAGCCTATTCAGTAATTTTCCGATTTTGCCTGAAATGCGGGGGCGGGGTGAAAGCCCCGCCCCCGCTGTTTTGCGCGATTTGACGCAGACCCGGCGAAAACCGCCGAAAGGAGCTTGTCATGGATACCATTGCCGCTATCGCTACCGGAAAAGTCCCCACCGCCATCGGCGTGATCCGCGTCTCTGGTCCGGGGACCGACGCGGTATTGAATCGGGTCTTTTGCCCGAAGTGCCAAAAAAATGTCTCCGAGCTGGAGCCGCGCAAGCTGTTTCTGGGCGACTTGCTGGATGCGCAGGGCCGCGTGCTGGACAGCGGCATGGCCGTCCGCTTTCCCGCCCCCGGCAGCTACACCGGAGAGGACAGCGCGGAGCTTCACTGCCACGGCTCCCCCGTGGCCATGGGGGAAATTCTCTCCGCCCTCTTTGCCGCCGGAGCGCGGCAGGCGCGGGCCGGGGAATTCACAAAGCGGGCGTTTTTAAATGGCAAACTGGATTTAACACAGGCGGAGGCCGTAATCGACCTGATTGACGCGGAGACGCCCGCCGCCGCCCGAAATGCCGCCGCCCAGCTGGACGGGGCGCTGGGCCGGGCGCTGTCCGGCGTATATGATGCGCTGACGGCTATGGCCTCTCAGTTTTACGCAGTGGTAGACTATCCGGACGAGGACATTGAGGATTTGGAGTTGGACGAGATCAAATCCTCCCTCCGCCAATCGGATGAGGTTCTCACCCGCCTGCTTGCCACCTGCGGTCGGGGCCGGCTTTTAAAGTCCGGCGTCCGCACCGCCATCGTGGGCCGGCCCAACGCCGGAAAGTCCTCCCTTCTGAACGCGCTGGCGGGCTTTGACCGGTGCCTTGTCACCGATGTGCCCGGCACCACCCGGGACACGGTGGAAGAGTCCGTTTTATGCGGCGGTGTGGTGCTGCGGCTGATCGACACCGCCGGAATCCGTGATACGGAGGACCGGGTGGAAAAGCTGGGCGTGGAGCGGTCCAAGGTCGCTTTGAAATCCGCCGATCTGGCGCTTGCGGTGGTGGACGGCACGGCGTTGGTGAACGCAGCCGCCGGTTTCGCCGTCTTTTCTCCGGAGGATTACACCGCGTTGGAGCTGGCCGCCGCCTGTCCCCATTGGATTTTGGTGGTTTCCAAGTCGGACTTGATGGGCGTGTCGGTTCCCATTCCGAAAATTCCCCCGGCGCTTGCGAATCCCCCTGCCGCATCGGTCTGTGTTTCCTCCGCCACCGGCGAGGGGCTGGACGTTTTAGAAAATGCGGTCGCGGCGCTGTTCCCCACAGATGCGGGGAATCCCGGCGAGCTTTTGACCGACCCCCGGCAGACGGACGCAGTCTCCCGGGCACGGGACGCTATCCGGCGGGGACTGAACGCGCTGGAATCCGGGCTGACCCCGGACGTGATTCTCACCGATACCGAGGAGGCCATGAACGCGCTGGGCGAATTGACGGGTCGCACGGCCCGCGAGGATATCGTCTCTGCCTTCTTCTCCCGGTTTTGCGTGGGGAAATAAGGGAAAATTTGTCGTTTATATAATATCGGTTTCCGTAAAATCTGATTTACAAAACCAGATAATTGTGTTATTCTTGCTGTGAATCAAATTTACGCGGAAGGGAGACGCACAATGGAAGATCAAGCGGAATTACAGGAGCGGCTGCGTCAGCAGCGACCGGTGGACTGGGACCAGCTGCCGGACTTTTCCCTGTATATGGATCAGGTGCTGAATTACATGGATCGTCAAGTCCTGCGCTTTGACGGAGACGACGGGCTGACCGCCGCCATGGTGAACAATTATACAAAAGGCGGGCTTCTGCCCCGGGCTGACGGGAAAAAATACAGCCGGGAGCATCTGGCCTATTTAACGGTGATCTGCGTACTCAAGCAGGTACTCTCCACCAAGGACATGAAGCTGCTGCTGGATCAGGAGTTAAAGGACTCCGGCAGTGTGGAGGCCGGATACCAGACCTTTTGCCAAAGTCTGGACTCCTCGATGACGCTGACCGCCGACCAGATGGACCGGTATCAGGACCCGGAAAAGCTGGCGGACTCCGCCATCCATTTTGCCCTTTTGAGTTATGCCGCCGGGGCAGCCAGCCGCCGGTATGTAACGCTGCTGCGCGCCCAGAGAGGCGAAAGCGGCGAAAAACCGGCCCGTGAAAAACGGGCCAAGCAGAAAAAAGAGGAGGAGGCCATCTAATGCCGGACTTTGTGATTTTAACCGACAGCTGCTGCGACATGACCGACCAGATGGCGCAGGAGCTGGGACTGTGCGTTTTGCCGCTGATGTTCCATTTGAAGGAGCAGGATTACCGCAACTATCTGGACGGACGGGAGATCCCCTTCCATGCGTTTTACGAGCAGGTGCGCAGCGGGGAAACCGTCACCACCTCCGCCGTCAGCGTGGGGGACTTTGAGGTTGCCATGCGGACCATTCTGGAATCCGGAAAGGACATTTTATCCCTCAGCTTTTCCTCCGCCCTGTCCACCACCTATCAATCCTCTGTCATTGCGGCGGAAGATTTGAAGGGTGAGTTTCCCGACCGGAAGATTTTGACGGTTGATACCCTCTGCGCCTCTTTGGGACAGGGACTTTTGACGTGGCTTTGCGCCCAGCAGAAAAAGCAGGGCAAAACACTGGAGGAAGTATACGACTTTGCCATGGAAACGCGGGGCCGCGTCTGCCATTGGTTCACGGTGGATGACCTGAACCACCTGAAGCGGGGCGGGCGGGTCAGCGCCGCCGCGGCGCTGTTTGGCACCATGCTGTCTGTAAAGCCTGTGCTTCATGTGGACGACGAGGGCCGTCTGATCCCCATCAGCAAGGTTCGGGGGCGGCGGGCATCTTTGCTGGCCGTGGTGGACGAGATGGAAAAGAGCGCGGTGGACCCGGGCAATCAAACCGTGTTCATCAGCCACGGCGACTGCGAGGCGGACGCTCAATTTGTGGCGGACGAGGTGCGCCGCCGGTTCGGCACGAAGGACATTTTCATCAACTATGTGGGGCCTGTGATCGGCAGCCATTCCGGCCCCGGTACCATTGCGCTGTTCTTCTTGGGAAAGAGCAGATAAACAGCTGAAAAAGTCCCGGAGCCGCCCTCCGCTTTTCGGAGGGCGCACGGGGCTTTTTTATCATTTGCGGATGAATTACCCCCGGCAATCCAGTTCATCCGCCTTCGACAGGCCGCTCCAAACCGCCGGATACGCAGGAGGAGACGGCACAGAATAGAAGAAACGCGACTTTAGAAAACGGAGGAGAATATCCATGGGTTGGATGGAAATACACATTCAGACGAACCACAGCGGGCTGGAGACGGTGGCGGCATTTCTCTCCGGGCTCGGCATCGACGATGTGGTGATCGACGACGAGACGGAGTTTCATGAATTTCTGGAGGAAAACCGGAAGAGCTGGGACTATGTGGACGAGGAACTTTTGAAAAAAGAGGACGGTGCGTCCCGAATTACCTTTTATCTGGAGGAAAACGAGGCGGGCTTTGCCCGGCTGGGCGAGATCCGTGTGGCTCTGGCCGACTTTAAGTCCGCTCACCCGGACTGCGGCCCTCTGCTGATGACACTGGATAATTTGAAGGAGGAGGACTGGGCCTTCGGCTGGCAGAAATATTACAAGCCCATTGAGATCGGCAGCCGCCTGCTGGTGATTCCGGAATGGGAGAAGGACTCCACCGACTGCAAGGGCCGCGTGCCCCTGATCCTGGACCCGGGCCTTGCCTTTGGCACCGGAAGCCACGCCACCACGCAGCTGTGCCTTCAGGCACTGGAGCAGACGGTGAAGCCCGGCGACACCGTGCTGGATCTGGGCTGCGGAAGCGGCATTCTCTCCATCGCCGCGCTGAAGCTGGGCGCCGTTTCTGCCCAAGCGGTGGATATTGACGACAAGTGCTTGGATGTGGCCTATGAAAACGCCGCCCTTAACGCCATTGGCAAGGACCGGTACACCGTTCGTGTGGGAGACGTACTCCGTGACGGGCAGGTGCAAAAAGACCTTGGCGGAGACTATGACATTGTGGTGGCCAACATCGTGGCGGACGTGATTTTGGGCCTTGCGCCCATGGTGCGGCAGTTTTTAAAGCCCCGGGGGCTGTTCCTCTGCTCCGGTATCATCGACGACCGGGCCGTGGAGGTGGCGGACGGATTACGCCGCAGCGGCTGGGCAATTTTAGAGACTCGGCAGGAAAGCGGCTGGTTTGCCTACACCTGCCGCTGAGGAGCGGGTATGGAAAAACTGCAAAGGCTTGACCAATTTCTCTCAGATAAGATCATCTGGTTCACTCTCGTGTGTCTGGGGCTTGGCGTCTTTTTTTGCGAACCCCTCAGCTTTCTGGTTCCCATCACCCCCGCGCTCTTTGCGGTGATGACCTTTATCAACACGCTGGGCTGCAGTTTTCGCCAAATCGGCCATGTCATTACCCATCCCGTTCCGGTGCTGGTGATGCTGGCCCTGCTGCACATTGTGCTCCCGGCGCTGTGTCTGGGCCTTTGTACGCTTTTGTTCCCCACCCACCCTCTGTTTACCACCGGGCTGGTGCTGAACTTTGTACTGCCTACCGGCGTGGCGTCCTTGATGTGGGTGACCATTGGCCGGGGCGATCTGCCGCTGTGTCTGTCGGCCGTGCTGCTGGATACTCTGTTTGCCCCCGTGGTTGTCCCTCTCAGCATGAAAATTCTGGTGGGCTCTATGGTGGAGATGGATGCCGGTGGGATGATGATGGATCTTCTTTTCATGGTGGCACTCCCTGCCGCCCTCGCCCTGCTGTGCCACCATATCCGGGATGGCCGCGTTGCCGCGGCGTGGAAGCCCCGCCTATCCCCGCTGGCAAAGCTGGTGATGTTCTGCATCATCATTTCCAACTCCACGGGCGTGGCTCCGTTTTTGAAGGAGTTTAACCGGACGCTTTTGCTGGTAATCGTCGTGCTGGTTGGGCTGTGCGTGTTCGCGTATCTGCTGGGATGGTTTGTGGCCCACAAAGTCATGCATTTGGAATTCCCCTCCTGCCAGACCATGACCATCATCGTGGGTCTTCGGAACATCAGTGCCGGGGCAGTGCTTGCGACCCAGTATTTCCCGGCAGACGTCCTGTTCCCCGTGGCCTTTTCTCCCATCTTTACTCAGATTATGCTGGCGTTCGTGGTGAAGCTCCTGCGCCGGACAAAAGCCGGACAGGCGGATCAGGCCGCATACGATGCGGAACATGGCGCCGCCTGAAATGGGACTCTTACAAAAACAACCGGAAACGAAAGTTTCGTTTCCGGTTGTTTTTTGATATTTCTGCCTTTCCGTAATCCGCAAAAACGGCGCAAACCGTTCAGCGGACAAGCCTTCTCCGTGCCGCGTTGTCGTCTTTTTTCTGTTAAATCAGTTTCTTCCCTCCCCTTGCGCGCGCTATTTCTTTAGATTGCCATAGATTTTTATTCAGTTCGACGAAAAAAGCGTCCTTTTTTTACTCTTCATCTGTAAAATATAGGAAATTGTGAAAAGGGGGCGTTTTTATGGAATTGGAACAGCGGGTCCTGATGCTGCCGGTGGAAAGCATTTCTCCCAATCCGTCTCAGCCGCGGCAGGGGTTTAATCCGGCAGGGCTGGAGGCGCTGGCCGCCTCCATTCGTGAGAACGGAATTTTGCAGCCTCTCACTGTGCGCCAGCAAGATGAAAACCACTGGGAACTGGTGGCCGGGGAACGCCGCCTTCGGGCGGCGAAGCTGGCGGGGCTCGCCGCCGTTCCCTGTCTTGAGTGGGCCGCCAACGATGCCGGAGCGGCCCTTTTGGCGCTGGTAGAGAATTTGCAGCGGGAAGATCTGCACTATTTCGAGGAGGCGGAAGCCATTGCGGCCTTTTTGGAAAAAACGGGCATGACGCAGGGCGCGGCGGCAAAAAAGCTGGGGCTCTCCCCCTCTACCCTTGCCAACAAGCTGCGCATTCTGCGGCTCACGCCCGTGTGCCGCAAGGTTCTGTCCGAGGGCGGGCTGACCGAGCGCCACGCCCGGGCATTGCTGCAGCTGGACAGCGAGGATGAGCGGCTCGCCGCCGCAAATCACGCCGCAGCGGCGGGACTGAACGTGGCCCAGACAGAGCAGTATGTCCAGCGGCGGATAGAGGCTCTGCGCCGCCCTCCCATGAAAGGGCGGCGTACATACATCATCAAGGACGTCCGGCTGTTTCTCAACAGCGTGGATCACGGGCTGCAGATGATTCAAAGTGCTGGGATTGACGCCAAAAGTCAGCGGGAGGAAACGGATGAGGCAATCATCCTTACCATTCGCATCCCCCGGGATGCCCATGTCAAGGCCCCGGCATTGTTACAGGATTGTAACGTCATTCCTCCGAAAACGTGCTATACTGATGTAAGTTAAGACTTTTCCGTCCCATTTTGGGGCGAATCACGTATAGGGAGGAATCCATGGATACAGTGGAAGTACAGGAGCAGCGGAAAAAACATTCCAAATTACCGGTTGTCCTTTTATGCGTGCTGGGTGCGCTGACGGCTGGGTACGTGGGACTATGCGCCTACGCTGCAAACAGCGGCGCAATCTGGAGGGGCACCGAGGTTCTGGGACAGGACCTGAGCGGGCTGACCGTGACACAGGCTGCGCGAAAGCTGGACTCCACCCTTCCAAAGCTGAAGATTGGCGTCTATCTCTACGACGGCAGTCTGGAAGAAGCGCCGGAGCGGGCCGATACGCCGGACGCCAAAATTGCTCTGGCCGATCTGGGAATTACGGCGGACACCTCTGCGCTGGCGCAGAGCGCTTATCAAAAAAACCTGAAGGGCAATTTTCTAACCCTTGGTTGGCGGTACCTGACCAATCACGGCGTCTCTTGCAGCGCCGCCGGTCTGATCTCTTTAGATGCGGATAAAACCGCATCTGCGGCGCAGGCGGCAACGGATTCCCTCTCTTATCCCAGAGAAGACACCTCCTATGAAGTGGCGGATTCCGCTCTCATGGTTCACATGGCAAAAGACGGCAGGTCCATTGATTTGGAAATACTGGCAAAACATCTGGCGGCAGGCGAATGGGACACCGATCTTTCTCTGGACGTTCCCTATTCCACTGAGACGGCCCAAACCATGTCGGCACAGGAAATCTACGATCAAGTATCCGGTGAAATGAAAAACGCGGGCTACGATCCTGAAACGCGCTCCATCATTCCCGAGCGGACCGGAGCGGAGTTTGACGTGGCTGTGGCCCAATCCGCGATGGATGCCGCTGCCCCGGGGAGCACGGTGGAAATTTCGGCTGCGATTGAATACCCCGCCGTCACGGCGGAAGAACTGAAGCCCGTCCTGTTTCGGGATGAGCTGGGGTCCTATACCACCCACGTGGGCGGCAGCGCCGCCCGCATCAGCAACGTGAAGCTGTCCTCCGCTGCTGTCAACGGAACGGTTCTAAACTCCGGGGACATCTTTGACTATAATGAAGTGGTGGGTCAGCGAACCTCCGCCCGGGGCTATCAGGCCGCGCCCGCCTATGTGCAGGGTGAAACAGTGGACGAGATCGGCGGCGGCGTGTGTCAGCCCTCTTCCACGCTGTATCTGGCCACGCTGAAATCCAATCTGGAAATTGTGGAGCGGTATGCCCACCGCTATGTTCCGGCATACATTCCCAAGGGGATGGATGCCACCGTCAGCTGGGGCGGCCCGAATTACCGCTTTCGCAACAACACGAATTACCCCATTAAGATTCAGGCGGTGCTGTCCAAAGGATATCTCACCATGACGCTGTACGGAACCAAGACTGACGACGTCACCGTGAAAATGACCAACAAGGTTCTCTCCACCACCGAGTATGAAACCATTTACGAAGACGACCCTACGCTTCCCGCCGGGACGCAGACGGTGAAGACCACACCCTACACAGGTTATAAGGTGGAAACCTATCGCAACCTTTATGACGGCAATGGAAAGCTGATCTCCAGCAGCTATGAAGCCGGCAGCGACTACAAGGTTCGCAACAAAATCATTGTAAAAGGTCCCGCTCTGCCCAGCGTGCCCACCGGAGGAACCTCCTCTGAGCCTGTTCCACCGGAAACAGCGCCGGGAACCTCTCCTGAAACCGGCGGAGTCCCCAGCACCACGCCGGTGATCCCGGAGGAGACAACCACCGCACCTTCCAGCGGGGAAACACAGCAGCCTGAAATTGATCCTAACGCAGTGATCTCCCCACTGCCTGCGGCATAATTGAACACAAACAGGAATCTCCGGACGGTTATAATACAAATTGTATTATAACCGTCCGGAGATTTTTAATTTAAGAGTCCGCTAATACGCGTATATAATGTCCACTGAACAAATACGATTTGCGTATCGCATTTGCCAAAAGGACAGTTCATGCCCTTTTGGACGGGAAAACCCGCGGGTTTTCCCGTTTCAGATGCCTTAATGACTGTCTAATTTGATCTGCGGACACACGCCGCAAATCAAATGTGCAAGGTTTTTAACGGTTTTCGGTCAAAAACCTTGCACATAAACAAAGCAAAAACACCTTGCAAGTGTTGATATCACTGTGTTTTTGCTATGTTCAGCAGACATTATATAGGGGATGCTTTACTTTTTTGCTTGATCCTTCCACCGCTTCAGGGTGGGAAAATACGCCAGCATCTGGCTGCGGGCCAGCTCCCGGTCGGTATAGAGCTTCTTGCCCTCTTCCGTGTCCAAGCAGAAATCAATCATTTCCTCCATGGTGCAATCAGCGGTAAAGGCGCCGTTTTTCCGGCAATAGCAGCAGTACTCCGCGCTTTTGCTTCCGTCTTTCTCCGTGCCGCGCTGGGCCTCCTCAGTCATGGGCATCCCGCAGGACTGGCACACATCCGCCAAACCAACGTAGATGCTGATGTCCGCCTGACCGTCCGGGCCGGGCTGGCCGTATTCCTCAAAATCCACCTGGCAGGCCCGGGGCAGCGGCTCCGCCCAAATCCTTCCCCAAGCCTCCGCCGTGGCCTTTTGCACATCGCCGTGAAAAGTGAACTTCGCATACTTCCCCGCTGGAATTTCCACACGCCGAAAACCCTCCGGGCAGGTTTCTCCCTGCGTTGCGGCCAGCATATCGTAACTGACGTCCGCCCAGTCGTAATTCGTGTACAGGCCAAGGCAGGGCGCATCCGGGGCGCTGTTTACTTTTGCCCGCTCACCGCCCAAAAACGCGGCCCAGACGCCGCCAATCTTTTGCGCCATATCCGGCGCGTCATTTCGGGTACGAATCCCCATGCCCACCACAGTGCGGGCCTTCAGCTCCACAATCTCGTATTCCATGATTCCATCCTCCTAATTTTTAAGTGGCCACAATCGCGGCGCTTCTTGTTTTGTATCCACACAATAACAGAAAAAAGCGGACAGAGTCTGTCCGCTTTTCCAAAAGTTATTGATATTTTTTCAGCATCCGGCTCATTTCCTGCCGAAGTGCCTCCCGCATCTCCGGTGGGTCCAATACCTCCACCGCCGCCCCGAAGGAGAGCAGATAGCCCAGCGCCCAATCCCCCGCAGGCCACATGGTGCGGACAAGAAAGCTGCCGTCGTCAGCGCGTTCGATCTCTCCCCTCCGAAAGGAATCGTATACCCGAAACGCCATGGCCGGAGAAAACCGAATTGTCAGAGGGAAAAGACGGACAGGCGGGCTGGCATCCTCGCCGTCCAGCGCAGGCGGCACGCTCCGGGGTGCGAACGTTTCTGTCTCCACCGCAAGGCGCTCTATGCGGCTAAGGCGAAACACCCGGAAATCCTTCCGGGAAAGACACCAGCCCTGCAAATACCAATTGGCCCCCTTAAAGCACAGGCGGCACGGCTCCACCGTCCTTCGGCTGGATGTGCCGTTGGATGCAAAATAGTCAAACGTCACCCGCCGCCGCTCCAAAATCGCGTCCTTTAGTTGGGGAAACAAGGCTTTTGCGGCTGGGCCCCCGCCCCACGGAGAAAAATCCACGTCAATCCAGTCGGTGGCGCTGCGGCGGAACAGGCCGTTCAAATGGGTCAGCACTTCGCTCTCCACACCGGAACCGGTGGCTTTGAGACTTTGGAGAGCGGTCAGGATTTCATCCTGCTCTCTGGCTGAGAGCAGGGTCTTTGACAGTACAAAATCCGGCAGCAGGCGAACGCCGCCCTTCCGTCCGCGGGCCGCATAGATCGGAATTCCAGCCGCAGAGAGCGCGTCTAGGTCGCGGCGCACCGTGCGGGTGGAAACTTCCAGCTTTTCCGCCAGCTGGGAAACCGTCATGCCGTCCCGTTCCAAGAGACAGTAAAGGATTTGAAACAAACGGGTGCTTTGCATACCGTCTCTCCCCTTTCGGTCGGCCTTGCTCCAAGGTTCTCCCACGGAAACACACCGCTATGAAATACGGCTGGCGTAATAAGCGACCAGCGCCGCGGCAGTCAGACCCGCAGCCAGAGCCAGCACATACAAAACCGCCCGCACGGACTGTCCCGCCCGAACCATGCGAACCGTATTAAAGACGGTCAGCGACAAAAGTACGACCAGCAGCGCCCACGTTTTTCCCGTGATTTCCATAGGAAGACACTCCTTCCTTCAAACGCCTCAGCCCCGCTCCTTTTTCAGTCTTCGGATGTCCTGCCCGAAAAACGGTAAAATCTGATATTCCCCCTCCAACCGGGAGGCAATCTGTCCGCCATACCGGCGGGAAAGCTCATCCGGAGAAAGGTTTGTGTTCAAAATCATGGCCCGGCGCTCCAAAAGGCGGGTATTCACGATTTCATACAGCGCGCTTTGGACAAACGTGGTGGTCATCTCTGTGCCCAAATCATCCAAAATCAGCAGGTCGCACCGAAGGATGCGCTCAATATCCTCCGCGGCTCCCTCTCCCTCGTCCCGGCCGAATTTTCGGTCCTCAAACCGAGCAAACACATGAGCCGCCGTGTCGTATACCACAGAAAATCCGTTTTTACTGACCTCCCCCGCAATGGCGGCGGAGAGGAAGGTCTTCCCCAGTCCCGGCTTGCCATACAGCAGAAGATTTCCGCTGCGCCTTCCAAAGGCGTGGGCATAGTTGGCGCAGACTTCATACACCGTCTCCATGTTCTCCCGGGGGGACATGCCGAAATGCGTGTCCGGCAGGCGGTCGTACCAGTCCAAAGAAAAGGTGTCAAAGCTCTGCCCCGACAAATCCAAAGAGCGGGACAGCTCCGCCTGCTGCTCCTGTGCATAGTACCGCCGCAGGCAGGCGCACACCGCCTCGCCCCGGGTCCCTACGTCATTGCAAAGCGGACAGGCGGGCTTGTATTCCAGATAATCCGCCGGTAAATCCAAATCCGCCAGCAGGCGCGTCCGCTCCTGCTGCAGACTCATATTATTGTCCCGCAAAACGGCCACCGCCGGACGAGGGTCCGCTCCCCGGCGCAGAGCAGAGGCAATGATGCGGCTCATGGTGGCAGTCAGCTCTCCGTCGATCTCCCTGAGCCGGGGAACGCGGGCATAGACCTGCTCCTGCCGGCGGCGGAAGCTCTCCTCCCGACGGCGGCGATCCGCCTCCTGCCGGGCCATGGCCCGACGCATAATTTTTCCGTCGTAGGACACTCCGTTTCCCCCTTACTCTTTTCCCCGGTGCAGCGCCTGTACATACCGGCGCATCTCGTCTTCCGGGGGGCGCTGATCCCGGTGGGGCAGTTCGCCCCGGGGTCTGGGCCGGTCCCCTGCCGCAATCTGCTCCGGAGTGTGCAGCCCCGCCTCGTGCCACTTTTTCAGGATGCCGTTTATGTAGGGCCACTTCAGCTCATGGCACTTCAAGATTGTCTTCTCATAGGCCTCGGCCACCGTCTCCGGCGGGAACCCCCACTCCTGCCACGCGGCCAGATATTTTTCTTCCGCCGCCACCGGGAGCCGATCTCCCATTTGGAGCACCCGCATATAGGCGGGCATGGATTCCTGCCGCATGGCGTACTTCTTCAAATACTCCGCCGCGCCGGTCTGGGTGTCGATTCCCATCCGCGCCCAGGAGTACCCTTCTTTTTCAATCTGGCGCAGAGTCGGGCGGCGACCCTCGCCGTACCGCCGCTGAATGCGCTCCGCGCAGTGGCACACCAGAAGGTAAATCACGTCGGAGGGCAGGCCCAGATAGTCATACAGGCCAAGAAGGGTACCTAGGTCCGGCGTGGACAGTTTTTTGCCCAGCTTCCGCTCCACCTCGGCGGTGAGCAGGCGGAACTGCTCGTCCCGCGCCAGCGCGCCTGTGACGTCCTCCTGATGATAGTCCGGCTTTTCGTCCGCCGGCTCCGGAATCTCCGCCGCCGGGGCGGAGACCAGTTCCAGCTGGCGCAGCGCCTCTTCCGCCGCCTCAATGCGGGGCCGCTCCCATCGCAGCTCTCCCGCCAAGGACCGGGGAGGAACCATGCCGTGGTGGCGCAAAAGCGCCAAATACAGCAGCGCAGCATCCCCGTCTCCCCGTTCCAGCAGGCGGCGCAGGGCCGCGCCGGACACGGTGACGCTCTCGTCGCCCATCGGTCTTAAAATCCCCGCCACCCGGTTCGCCCCTTTCTCTTGTGTAAATCTGGGCCGCCAAAGTGGCACCAGTTTTTTGACATTCCCCATTGTATACGACTTGGCCGCTTCTGACAAGTCCAAAACTTTAGGCGGGAGCCGAAAAAAGCTGGAATCTCACAGACAGATGTGTTATAATATTTACTTATAAAAATGGGTTAGTATGCCGCTCTATGGGCGGTAGTTTCAAAAGAGGAGGAATCGCAGTATGAAAAACCGTGTCACCATGACGATCTGCGGAGAGGACTACAATTTTGTGGCCGATGAATCCCCGGAATACATGGAAAGAGTGGGGAGTTACGTCAGCGAGAAGATGAACGAGATGCTCAACGTAGGCAAGGTGGGCCGGACAGACGCCGCCGTGCTGGCTGCGGCCAACATTACGGACGAGCTGTTCAAATCCTATGAGGCGGCGGAAAAACTGCGGAGCCAGATCAAGGGCTATGTGGACGAAGCCAACCGCGCGCAGGCGGAGGCATCCGATCTGAAGCGGGAGGTTTTCCGCCTTCAGCAGAAATTGGATGCGAAAAACGGCGGAAACGGAAACCGCCACTGATGCGTCCGGAGCTTCTTTCCCCCGCCGGGTCCCCGGAATCTCTGCGCGCCGCCGTGGAATGCGGCGCGGACGCGGTCTATCTGGGCTGGGGCAGTTTCAATGCCCGGCAAAGCGCCAAAAACTTTTCCGACGAGGAATTTTCCGCGGCGCTGGCCTATTGTCACGAGCGGGGCGTCAAGGTTTATTTGACGCTGAATACCTTGGTAACCGACCGGGAGCTGGATGCGGCGCTTCAGTGCGCAAAAACCGCCTCTGCTCTGGGGGTGGACGCGGTGCTGGTGCAGGATCTGGGTCTTTTTGACCTGATGCGCGCGGCCCTGCCCGACCTCCCCCTTCACGCCAGCACCCAGATGAGCCTGTTCACCTCCGGCGGAGCGCGGGAGGCCGCGCAGGACGGGTGCGAGCGGGTGGTCATCGCCCGGGAGTGCTCGGCGGAGGATACCGCCCATATTTGCAAAAACTGCCCGGCGGAGATCGAGGTCTTTGTTCACGGGGCGCTTTGCATGTGCTACTCCGGCCAGTGCGCCATGAGCGCCCTGATTGGCGGACGGTCAGGAAACCGGGGCCGGTGCGCCCAGCCCTGCCGATTGCCCTATACGCTGGCGGAAACCCCGGGAGACGGCGCGGCCCGTCAGTCAAATCCCCCTCCTTTTGCGGGAAAGCCGAAAAAAAGCAGCTATCCCTTGAGCCTTAAGGATAACTGTCTGGCCGGCAATCTGGAGGCCATGGCGAAGATGGGCGTGGCCTGCCTGAAACTGGAGGGGCGGATGAAGCGCCCGGAATACGTGGCAGTGGTCACCGGGATCTATTCCCGGCTCCTGCGGGAGCGGCGCGGCCCAACGGCAGAGGAATCCGCCGCGCTGGAAGCGGCCTTTTCCCGCACCGGTTTTACCGATGGATACTGGCAGGGCACGACCGGGCCCGCGCTGTTCGGCATTCGTCCGGCAGATGCGCAAGAGCCAAAGGAACTGTTTGCGGCGGCAAAAGCCGCCGTGGAAAAAGGCGGACTGCGGACGGTGGATGTGACCATGGACGCGGCGTTCCGCAAGGACGCTCCCTGCACGCTGACCGTCCGGGATGCGGACGGCCACGCCGCCACCGTCTCCGGCCCTGTGCCGGAAGCGGCTCGGAACCGGGCCGTCACGGCTGAGGAACTGGAAGTCCGGCTGAAAAAGACCGGCGGTACCGCCTATCGGTGCGAGCAGATATCGGTGTCGGCAGACGACGGCCTTTCCCTTCCCGCAGCGGCGGTAAACGCTTTGCGGAGAGACGGCCTCGCGGCCCTGTCCGCTTTGCGCACCGCGCCGCCCAAGCGGCGGGTTTTGCCCCTCCCGGCACTTGCGGAAGCAAGCTGCGCAGCAGACGCCCCAGCGCTGACCTGCTCTCTGGCCCGGGTAGATCAGCTGACGGAGGATTTGCTGGCCTGCGCCCCCGCTCGCATTGATCTCCCGCTGGATCTTTTTGATACACTGTCTTCTCTGCCGGAATTTGACGGGGAATACTGTGTCATTCTCCCCCGCGTGTGGCGGGATCGGGATGAACCAAGGCTTCTTGAATTGCTGGACCGGGCCAAAGCTCTGGGTGTTTCTGCCGGGCTGGCGGGAAATTTGGGGCATCTCTCCCTGCTGCGCCAAAGCGGACTGTCCATGGACGGGGATTTCGGTCTGAATGTTTTCAACGGACGGGCGCTCGAATATCTCGCGGGCAAGGGCCTGCGCTCCGCCACGCTGTCCTTTGAGCTGCGAGGTGCCCAGATGCGGGACCTGCCCAAGGTTTTGCCCACAGAGGCCATTGTTTATGGGCGGCTGCCTTTGATGATTACGGAGAACTGTCTGGTCCGAAATGGAGATGGCTGTTCCTGTGAACGGCCTCACGCTCTGGTGGACCGCACCGGCGCGTCTTTCCCCCTGCTTTCCGTCTGGGGCCACCGAACCGAAGTGGAAAACTGCAAGCCGCTGTATCTGGCCGACCGGGATGACTGGAAACGTCTTGGGCTGACCTTTGCCCGCCTGCGGTTCACGGATGAGGCGGCGGCAGAGTGCGTCCGCATTTTCCGCACCTATCAAACCGGAGGTGCCGTCCCGGAGGAATTTACCCGGGGTCTCTTTGACCGGGGCGTTGAATAAGGACATTTTGCAATCCGCTTCGTAATATTTACAGATTCTTTTACAATTCGTATTGATTTTGGAGTACTATGAATGAATATTAAGGTCCGTTATCTCTGCGGCGATTTGGAGCCGCTGCGCTACGTGGACGGAAAGTCCGACTGGATTGATCTTCAAGCGTCGGAGACGGTGACGCTGCGGGCGGGTGAATTCCGCCTGATTCCTCTGGGTGTGGCCATTGCCCTGCCGGAGGGTTATGAGGCCCACATTGTCCCCCGCAGTTCCACATTTAAGAATTACGGTATTTTGCAGACCAATTCCATGGGTGTGGTAGACAACAGCTACTGCGGGGACAATGACCTGTGGCGCTTCCCCGCTTACGCCACCAGGGATGTGACCGTGGAAAAAGGGACGCGCATCTGCCAGTTCCGCCTGATGGAGCACCAGCCCCGGCTGGAATTCACGGCGGTGGAGCATTTGGACGGCCCGGACCGGGGCGGCTTTGGCTCCACAGGGAAGTAAATTGCATCTTCAGAGGGGATGCGCACAGCTTGAAAACAGCTTTTTCAGCGGCCTGAGGCCGCTTTTGGAATCAGGAGGACAAAAGATGTCTAAAATTATATTGGCTTCCGGCTCTCCCCGGCGGCAGGAGCTTCTTCGCCGCATGGGGATTGCCGATTTTGAGATTCGCTCGCCGGATATCGACGAAAGCTATCCCGCCGGATTGAATCCCACACAGACCGTGGAGTATATCTCCCGGAAAAAGTGCGACGCCGTGGCTGAAAGCGCCGCGCCGGACGAGATCGTGATTGCCGCGGACACCATGGTGTTTGTGGATGGGGAGCGGCTTGGAAAGCCCGCCGACGAGGCGGACGCCCTGCGGATGCTGACGCGGCTTCAGGGGCGCGCGCACATGGTCTGTACCGGCGTTTCCGTCCGTCAGGGAGATTTGGTCTTTACGGAGTCTGAATCCACCGAGGTTTTGTTCCGTACCGCTTCTGCGATGGAGCTGCTGCAATATATCCGCACCGGCGAACCGATGGACAAAGCCGGAGCCTATGGGGTGCAGGGCCTCGGCGCGCTTTTGGTGGAGGGAATCCACGGCGATTTCTATAACGTGATGGGCCTTCCCATGCTGCGGCTGAGCCGGATGCTGGGACGGTTCGGCGTCAGCTTTTTTTAATTGATTTGAATTCTTGAGGACTGATCGAGGTCGTTGACTTGAAAGATTTTCTGAAGCGATATGGACTCTGGGTATTGTTTGCCACGGCGGTGATCGCCGTGGGTCTTGCTCTGCTGTCCGTTTTCAGCACCACCTCCTCCCCGCTGGTGAATCTGGCGCAGACGGTTACCTCCCCTTTTCGGGCGGCCTATACCGCCATTGCGGACTGGGTGACGGATAAGCAGAACTATTATGAAGACACCACGGCACTGAAGGCGGAAAACGAGGAATTGAAACAGCAGATCGCCAAAATGGAGGCTCAGGTCCGTCAGGCCCAGAGCGACAGCGAGGAAAACAAACGTCTGCGGACCCTGATGAATCTGCGGGAACAGCGGCGGGACCTCAGCGATTTTGAAGCTGCCACCATTACAGAGCACTCCACCTCCAACTGGACAAGTTACCTCACGCTCAACCGCGGCACGGAGCACGGCGTGGAGAAAAACGACTGCGTGGTCACTGAGAGCGGGTATCTGGTGGGCGTGGTCAGCGAGGTGGGAACCAACTGGTGTTCTGTACTGAACATTATCGACACGGACACCTCTTTGGGCGCTCAGATTTTCCGCACAGACGACATCGGCGTGGCCGAGGGGGACTTTTCCCTGATGGGCAAGGGCCGGCTGCGGCTGGATTATCTCCCTGCCGGAGCGCAGCTTTTAAACGGCGATCTGGTGGTGACCTCCGGTCTTGGCGGCTACTATCCCTCCGGCCTTGTGATTGGCACGGTGGAAGAAGTCCAGACCGACGATTCCGGGGCCACATCCTATGCCGTTTTGCTTCCCAGCGTGGACTTTGACGCTTTGAGTCAGGTCTTTATCATCAAATCCTTCGACATTGTGGACTGAAAGGCGGCTTTTATGACTCCCCGACAGGAAACCATTCATAAATGGGGGCTGTATGCTCTGGCAACGCTGCTGTGCTGCGTGGGACAGGGGCTGGTTCTGCAATATGTGACGGTTCTGGGTGTGTTCCCCTTTATCTATCCCATTCTGGCCGCAGTCGTCTCCACGCTGGAGGGGCCTTTGTCCGGGATGGTCTACTCGCTGGCTCTTGGCGTGGTCTGCGACCTGACGATTTCCGCTCCCATTCCCTGTTTTTACACGTTGATTTTCCCTCTGTCCGGCCTGCTGGCGGGAACGCTGGCCCGAAAGGTGCTATCCTCGGGTTTTCTCAGCGCTGTGGTGACCTCTGCGGCCGCATTTGTCCTGACCGGTGCATTCCATGGGCTGATTTTTGTGTTCTCCTCCCGTCCGGCATGGGCGGAGACGGCCTCCGTCTGCGGGCGGGAGCTGGCGCTGTCCATTCCTTTGGTTCTGCCCGTTTACTTTCTGTTTCGGCTTGTCTGGCGCAAGAGCCTTGAAAATCAACCCACCCGTTTATAAACGACGCGGCGCGAAATGCGCTCTGCGGCTTGCTCCGCAGATTTTAAACAATTCGCCGCAGCTTTTGTTTAACTTTCTGGAGGTACTCCCTTGAACGAAACAATTCCCAACAGCAACCGCCGCTTATACGTTCTGGGCGGTTTCCTGCTCTGCGTCCTGATTACTTACACCTGTGTCATGTACGACACACAGATCAATCAGGGGGACTATTATCGGGAGCAGTCTGTGCGCACGATCACCAGCACGGAGACGGTGGAGGCCTCCCGCGGGATTCTCACTGACCGCAACGGGCAGGTTCTGGTTTCCAACCGGCAAACCTATGCCCTGACGTTTGATAAGTCCCTGTTGAACGAAGAAGATGACGAGAACGAGGCCATTTTGCGCCTGATTCAGCTGTGCCGCCAGCGTGGCGTGGTCTGGAACGACAATTTGCCCGTCAGCAAGTCCGCACCTTATGCCTATATTGTTGACGCCGCCGGAACGGTTCAGCGGGACCGGTTCTCCAAATTTCTTCAAACCAGCCTGAAGGCTCTGTCCACCAACGTACAAAAGGACAATGTTACCGACGCCCTGCTCTCTTCCATCATCTCCCCTGCCGATTTGATGGCGCAGATGCGGACCTTTTTCACCATTCCGGCGGACTGGTCCGACGCGGACGCCCGGGCGGTCGTTGGCGTGCGCTATGAGCTGGAGGTTCGTAAAATCATCAATACCACGGCCTATGTTTTCGCAGAGGATGTGGACACCGAACTGATCTCTCTGGTAAAGGACGGAAACTACCGGGGCGCAAAAGTCTCCACGTCCTCCGTCCGGGAGTACAACACCGCCTCTGCCGCCCATGTTCTCGGAACGGTGGGCCGCATCAACGAGCAGGAGCTGGCCGCCGCAGACCCCAACATTTATAATGGAGAGGACTGGATCGGCAAATCCGGCGTGGAGCTGGCGTTTGAAGATTACCTTCGGGGCGTCGACGGCAAGCGTCTGATCTCCTCCAACTCCGAGGGTAAGATCACCAGCGAGATTTACACCACTGAACCGGAGCCGGGAAACACCGTGGCATTGACGCTTGATTTGGGCCTGCAGGAAGCCACGGAGCAGGCTTTGTCAGACACCATTACCAATCTAAATAAGGATGGCAACGTTACCCGCGGCGCGGGCGCGGCGGTGATTGAAGTAAAAACCGGAGAGGTGCTCGCTCTGGCCTCCTATCCCACGTTCAATCTTGCCACATACAGTCAGGATTACGCCACCTTGGGCAGCGACCCGGGAAAGCCCTATTATAACCGCGCAACGCAGGGCCGCTATGCCCCCGGCTCCACCTTCAAGCCCTGTACCGCCATTGCCGCTCTGGAATCCGGCGTGGTGACTTTGACGGAGCAGATTCGGGACACAGGCCGGTGGTATTACCCCGATATGGTCGCAGGAACCGAACCCTTCAGCGCCTGGTGCTGGAAACGCAGCGGCCACGGCCTGCAAAATGTTACACAGGCCATCACCAACTCCTGCAACTACTATTTTTACACCATGGGCTATCGTTTGGGCATCGACCGACTGGACCAATACGCCGCCGCCTTCGGCCTTGGCAGCAAGACGGGTATTGAAATCGGAGATGACGCCGGTATTTTGGCCGGGCCTGCCTATTCCGAGTCTGTGGGTCAGACGTGGTACGGCGGCAACACCGTCATGGCGGCCATCGGCCAGTCGGACAATCTGTTCACGCCTTTGCAGCTGGCCAACTATATTGCCACCCTTGTCAACGGCGGCGATCACTATGCGGCTCATCTGCTCAAATCCGTGAAGTCCTATGATAATTCTTCCATTGTCTATACCGGCGTGCCCGACCCGCTGAACACCATCGACATCAAGTCGCAAAATCTGGCCGCAGTGAAAAACGGTATGCACGACCTGACTACCAAGGGCAGCCTCGCCAGCTATTTCCGCAGCTGTGTGGTGGAAACAGGCGCCAAAACCGGCACCGCCCAGATTTCCAAGGATATTAAAAACAACGGCGTGTTTGTTTGCTTTGCCCCCTTCGACGAACCGGAAATTGCCGTGGCTATTGTCATCGAAAAGGGCGGTTCCGGTGCGGCTCTGGCAACTGCCGCCGTGGATATTCTCAACGCTTACTTCACAAAAGAGGAAATCGGCACCGTGATTGTCGGGGAAGATCAACTGCTTCCGTAACCATCCTCCCTTCTCCTTTGATTCCCGCAGAACCGCTTTGTACGCGGCGCGGTCAGGATTCCGCAGGGCGGTTGCTTGGCCGTCCTCGGGCGGGCAAAGCCCGGCCCACCGGTAATTCTGACTGCGCCGCTTTTTTGCCCGCATTTTTGGAAAGGACTGTTCCTTTGTTATGAGCGAACCCTTTGTTTTTGATCCCCGCTGCGAGCTGTGCAAAGCGCCCTTTGGCGCTGTGCGCTGCCGCCAAAGTGTTCTTTTCTGTGTACGCCCGCTGGCGCGGGAGGGCTTTACCCACTGCGCACTGGTCATTCATCTGGAGTTTTCCGGTCTGTGGGAGGAGCACGAGCTGCACTGCGACGGCCCGGAGGGCGACCGTCTTCGCTTTTCCATGACCCTAGACGCACCGCAGCAGCCGGAGCTTCTCTGGTACCATTTCCGCTTCTGGCGGGAGGACGGCTCCGGCTGCGATCTGGACGGCTCCGGCTATCGCAGCGACGGATTCCCCGCCGACTGGCAGTTGACGGTATATGACGATTCCCATCCAACGCCCCGCTGGTTCGGCGAGGGGATTACATACCAGATTTTCCCAGACCGTTTTTGCCGTCTGTCCGTCCCCGATCCCGCCGGAATGGCAGGGGACCGAACGGTTCATAAAAACTGGGAGGACGCGCCGGACTGGAGGCCCGATGAAACCGGCGAGGTTCGCAACCGAGACTTCTTTGGCGGTTCTTTGCAAGGTATTGCCTCCCGTCTGACAGAGCTGGAACAGCTGCATGTCACCACGCTTTATCTCTGCCCGGTGTTTGAATCTGCCTCCAACCACCGGTACAACACGGCGGACTATACCAAAATTGATCCTATGCTGGGCACGGAAGAGGACTTTCGGTTTCTCTGCGCGCAGGCGGAAACCCATGGCATTCGGGTGATTTTGGACGGCGTTTTTAATCACACCGGATCTAACAGTGTCTATTTTAACGCCGAGGGGTTTTACCCAACTGTGGGTGCGGCCCAGAGTCAGGACTCCCCCTATTTTGACTGGTACACCTTTCACCCTTGGCCTGATGATTACGAGGCTTGGTGGGGAATCCGAACCTTGCCCGCTGTCAACGAAAGCTCTGCGTCTTACGGGGCCTTTATCGCTGACGGCGAGAACTCGGTCATTCGCCGCTGGCTGCGGGCCGGTGCCTCCGGCTGGCGGCTGGACGTGGCTGATGAATTGCCCGACGAGTTTCTTGCCCGTCTGCGCAGTGCGGCGGATGCCGCAAAGCCCGGCAGTATTTTGCTGGGCGAGGTTTGGGAGGACGGCTCCAACAAGATTGCTTATTCTAAACGCCGAAAATATCTGCTGGGAAGCGAAACCCACGGGCTGATGAATTATCCGTTTCGCACGGCGGCGCTGGCTTATTTGCAGGGCGGTGATGCTTGCAGCTTTGTGCAGGCCATGGAGACGATTCGGGAGAACTACCCTCCCCCCGCGTTTTACAGCGCTATGAATTTTCTCGGCACCCATGACACCGCCCGCATCCTGACGGTGCTGGGCGCGCCCACTGTCCCGGAATCAAAGGCGGAGCGGGCGGACTTTCTGCTCTCTCCCAACCAGCGGACCGAGGGTCTGGCGCTTCTTCGGGTTGCGTCGGCTTTACTATATGCTTTTCCCGGCTCCCCCATGATTTACTACGGTGACGAGGCCGGAATGGAGGGCTGGGAAGACCCCTTTAACCGCGGCACTTATCCATGGGGAAAGGAAGATCAGGCTCTGCGGGCGTTTTATGTTCGTCTGGGGCAGCTTCGTCACAGCCGCGTTTCACTGCGGCGGGGCGATATCCGCTATCTATATGCCGCTGGCTCGGGGCTGGCTTTTTCCCGCAGCTGGGAGGACGAGACAACCACCGCCGTGTTTAACGCGGGGCGTGAACCGCTGACGATGGAAGTTCCCTGGGTCTTTTCTGCCGCCCGCGATTTTCTAACCGGTCGAGCCTTCTCCCCGGTTGACGGAGTTTTAAAATTAGAACTGCCTCCTCGAACTGCACTGCTTATTATTTGAACCGTTTAAGGGAAGAATGTTTCACGTGAAACATTCTTCCCCTTTCCTTTCATTCTACGAATACTTTTTTGCGATACCCTCCTCCCCTTTTTTGTTGCACGAAATGCTTTTACTATTTTTCTAAAATTTCAGTGAATGGGCTTGTCTGCGTTTGCGCACAAAATATATCCAAACCTTACGGAATGTTTCACGTGAAACATTCCTGTCCGGTGTGTCCACGCGAAAAAGCGTTGACTCTCTTGTTTCAAACGGCCTAAAACCGAACAAACTACACATAAATTGCATTTGATTCGAAAATTCTTCTGTTTTATTGTTTTTCTGCGGCAATTGCCTTGAATCTCAAAATGAATCTTGTTATAATGATACTCGCATGACAGAAAGAGACTGCAACGCCATTCTTTTTAATGAATTTGCAGAAAGCCACGCCGGGTCGTTTATAAAACGTTTTGCCCCGGCAGGCTGCTGTTTTTGGGAAAGCGGGTGCTGTATTGGCGAAAATAATCGCGGTTGTAAATCAAAAAGGCGGTGTGGGAAAAACCACATCCTGTGTGAATCTGTGCGCCGCAGTGAAGGACGCGGGTCAGCGGACGCTTTTGTGCGACTTTGACCCGCAGGCAAATGCCACCTCCGGCATGGGCGTGGACAAGACCCTGTCCAAGGGCGTGTACGAAGTGGTGATTGGCGAAGCAGCGGCAAAGGACGCCGTGGTTTCCACGAAATACGGCGACGTACTCCCCTCCAATAAGGCGCTGGCAGGCGCCGGGATTGAACTGATTACCATGGAGCGCAGGGAGTATCTGCTGAAGGACGCGCTGGCGCAGGTGGCGGAGGATTACGATTTCATTTTTATCGACTGTCCTCCCTCTTTGGAACTTTTAACGCTGAACGCGCTTTGCGCCGCCGACTCGATTCTCGTGCCGGTGCAGGGCGAGTATTTTGCGCTGGAGGGGCTCAGCGACCTGATGAACACCGTGCGCATTGTCCGCCGTTCCCTGAACCCGAAGCTGGAGCTGGAAGGCGTTTTGCTAACCATGTTTGACGGGCGGACAAACCTTGCACTTCAGGTGGCGGAAGAAGTAAAGCACTACTTCCCCGGTCAAGTCTATACCACGGTGATTCCCCGAAACGTCCGGCTTTCCGAAGCCCCCAGCCACGGAAAACCCATCTTTACATATGACCGCACATCCCGGGGCGCGGAAGCATACGGCGCGCTGGCCGCCGAATTTTTACAGAAGAATCTCTGATTTTGGAAAGGAGCCGCTATGGCATTGCAAAAATCCGGACTTGGCCGGGGCCTTGGCGCCCTGTTGGGAGACGATGTGCTGAAAACAGAGACATCCGGCACCTTTTCCCTCCCCATCTCTCAGGTGGAGAGCTGCTCTAGTCAGCCCCGCAAATCCTTTGACGAGGATGCTCTGAATGATCTGGCGGATTCCATTCGCCGCCACGGGATCATTCAGCCTTTGACCGTGCGAAAGCTGGCCTCCGGTTATTATCAGATTATTGCCGGAGAGCGGCGCTGGCGCGCCGCCCGCATGGCGGGTCTGAGTCAGGTTCCGGTGGTGGTTATTGAGGCCGACGACCGAAAGGCCGCAGAGCTGGCTATGATCGAAAACCTCCAGCGAGAGGACTTGAACCCCATGGAAGAAGCCGCCGGATTCCAATCTCTTGTTCAGTCCTATCACATGACGCAGGAGGAGGCGGCCGCGGCTGTGGGCAAGTCCCGCAGCACCGTGGCTAATGCTCTGCGTCTTCTGACCCTCTCCCCTGCTGTGAAAGCGTTGGTGGAGGATGGTTCCCTGTCTGCCGGACACGCAAGAGCGTTGCTGCCGCTGTCCCCGGAATTGCAGGAGAGCGCGGCTCGGTGCGTGATCTCCGGCGGGCTGTCCGTCCGCCAGACGGAGGCACTGGCTAAAAAGCTGAGCGCAGAGGAAACGGAGCCTGAGGCCCCGCCCCCTGAAAAAGTAGACTATGCCGCTGAGGCGCAAAAGGATCTGGCTTCCCATCTGGGCCGCGGCGTTAAAATTGTTACCGGCCGGAAAAAGGGCCGCATTGAATTGGAATATTACGGAGTGGACGATTTAAACGATCTGTTGGAAGCGCTGGCGCTTCTGAAGGTGCGTCGTACCCAGTCCGATCAGAAATGAGGAATTATCCAACCATGAAACTGGAAAAACGCAGCGAGGGCGCCGATGATGCGACTCCCGCGCCTGAAGCCTCTCCCAAGGGACAGAAAAACAAACCCGTTATTGTCTATATCATGATCCTGTTTATCATGGCCTTTTTGCTCATGGCGCTGTCCTTTTTTATGCACCAGCGCAGCAACGAGGAGGTCATCGGCACTCTGCAAAGCTCCGTTTCCACGCTGCAGGAATTGCAGGAAAGTCAAGATAAAATTATGCGTCTTCAGTCCCAGCTGACGGACGCCAACAAGCAGATTGAAACGCTTCAGTCCCAACTGGATGAATTGAATTCCGCGCAGTCTACCGGCTCTGATAAAACCGCAGCCCTGCTGGCTCTGTATACCTTGCAGCAAGAGTTTTCCGCCAAGGACAGCAATGCTTGTAAGCAGACCATTCAGGCGATGGAGGATGCCGGCCAGCCCGCTCTGCTCTCGAAAGACGCCATCGGCGACGTTGTCTCCCCCGCCGAGCGCTATCAGCAATTGAAAGAAGCCGTCATGTCGTCGGAATAAACTTCATATCCCTCCCTTCCGCCTTTGGGCGAAAGGTCGCTCATTCC
>JABNAD010000302.1_pt1 | contig 34980 bp, 23 predicted proteins | sample 7240381 | NCBI WGS metagenome assembly JABNAD01 (sample SAMN11332834, study PRJNA596920) | anaerobic digester metagenome | biome: digested sludge; isolation source: digested sewage sludge-derived enrichment culture grown on H2/CO2 | place: Germany: Goettingen
GGTTTTTGTCCGTTTATTGTCTGTTTTTGTTCAGACCTTTCAGCGGAGAGAGAGGTCGATGAACCTGATACTCCAACCTATTTAAGTTCAATGTGTTATGTCTTGTTTTTTGCTTGTGGGGTACGGATAAGAGCGCACTGCAAAATGGAACTCTTGTCTTGGGTTTGCTTCCCATTGTCACCACAATACCCGGGTTCAAAGATACAATATATTTTGCAATAAGCAACTATGCTGGATTACAATCTTTTAATGTTAGTGCAAGGTGCAAGCTTATCTATATATAGATACTTGCACCTTGCACTAAAAAGAGGGAATAGTGTTTGACTACGAAGAATACAGTTTGATGATCTGAAGATTATTACCAGTTGGAGTAAATAAACTACGATAAAACACCATTTAATTATAATATATCAATTATATTTGCGTTTAACGCAATATAATTTAGAACAATGGAAGATATAAACAGAATCAAAGTAGTCCTTGTAGAAAGAAAGAAAACCAGCAAATGGCTGGCAGAATCTCTTGGGAAAAACCCGGCTACCGTATCTAAATGGTGCACAAACACTTCACAACCCGATTTATCTACATTAACTCGGATTGCCCAATTATTGGATGTTGACATAAAAGATCTGCTAAATAGCAGAATGACAGAGGGAGAACCAAAATGAATATAAATAAGAAAAGTCCATATACTGCTGCTATTACAGGCGGTGGTTTCTTGTTTGAAGAGACAAACATCCTACTACCTCTACTCCAATCTGAGGAGCGAGATGAACGTCTCAAGCAGGAAGCCTTACACAATGAACTCCTGCAAATCAATTCTGAAAAATCTCGAAAGAGATGCATAGCAGAAGTAAAACGCCGTTACAATGCGGTTTCTCCCTCTTTTTGGGTAGATTATCTAGCAATGTCGGAAGAGAATCAGTACGCAGCTTTGTTTTTCGTCCTGCTCAAAACATATAAGATATTGTTTGATTTTCATACGAATGTTACGATCAAGCGATGGAACTCAATCTCCAAAGCAATTTTCACAGAAGATCTTATGATGGAGTTCAATGAAATCTCTGCCAACGATGCCTTTGTTGATTCATGGTCAGAGATGACAAAGAGGAAAGTGGCGAGTTCCTACCTTACCATTTTGCGTAAAATTGGGATGTTAGACCCCGACAATCAGCTACAACCACTGTCCTGTAGTAATTTCGATTACTACATCCGATTAGAAGAACAATGGTTCTTAGAAGCAGCGCTATTGCTTCCTTATCAGATAGAAACAATAAAGAAGTCAACGCTATGACGATAAAAGAGTTAGATGATAAACTAAACAGTCCGGGATTTCAGGATGCGGAAAATGGAGATTTGTTCTACAATTTTTTTATTTACCAGTACCCCGCCGAACAAGAATACGACATTCGTCGCCAGATACAAGAGTTTAAGGCAAACCTGATACGCCCTATCAACTATGTGGATGTATTAACCTTGAACTTATTTGAAGAGTTCTGTCGTTTTTTGAGCCAGAAGCGTTTCTTGCGTCATCCCTCTATGTTGGATTATTTATTAGAGAAAGAACAAAACGACCCGACGAATGCTCAGAATGTATCCGAAACATTAATGCGCAACGCACATAGTCAGGAGTTTTTACACTATATACACCAACGAATCGCAGAGCACATATCCATTCGAGACGATTACAAAAGACCTTATGTGTTTCTCAATGGAGTCGGTTCTATGTATCCTTATCTTCGTGTAAATGAGTTTTTGGCTCTCTACGAAGATTTCAACGACACTAATAAATATAAAATCATAGTCTTTTATCCCGGACATCGGGATCATAATTCATTCCGTTTGTTCGGAATTCTTGCCGACAATAATACGTATCGTGCCACTTTATTAATAAACGAATAGCCATGAAATTAAAAGAGATATACAACAAGCCTATTGAACGTGCTGTAAATCCTGCTGTATCAGCCACTAAGTTCGACGAAGAGACTAAACGTGTAGAAATACAAGAGTATGTCTTTACCGACGAAATCATGAACGGACTATTCCGTATTTTGGACGCCATTAAAAATAATCGCCCCTATGACCACGTCGGGATTTGGATCGATGGATATTATGGTTCGGGAAAATCTCACTTTTTGAAATATTTGGATTATTGCATTACTCCAGGCACACAAGAAGCCGCTTTAAACCGCTTTACCGAAACGGTAAAAAGTATCGACCCTATGGATGATACGCATAGCCTTCAATTTGACTATAAGGAGATAGAATCAATAGCGAATTGGTTGAAGCGGGCTACCATCGATACCTGTATCTTCAATTTGGAAACATCCTACGATAATTCCACCGACAAAAAGAAGGCATTTCTTCATGTTTTTTGGAATGAATTTAATGGTAAACGTGGATTCAATAAATTCAACATTACCATGGCGCAGCACTTAGAGAAACCTTTGGCGGATAAAGGGGTTTTCGAGGCCTTCAAGCAACGTATTGCCGAAGAGGGAGGCGATTGGAACGATCCGGGCATGGCTGCTGATATGATAGACAATGAGCTCTCTTTGGTTCTTGATATTGCTGCCGAGTTGGCTCCTTCTTTAGACAAAGAGAGCATCCGTGAACGAATCATTAAGCGCGATACGAATATGAGTATCGAGCGTTTCGGAGGAGAGTTGGCTGCTTATCTGAAAGACAAAGACGATGATTACCGCCTCATTCTTTTAGCCGACGAAGTGAGTCAGTTTATCAACAAAGAGAGAGACCGCTACCTGAATCTACAGGAAATTATCACGAAGCTTTCCGAGTCCTGCGGCAATAAAGTATGGGTGGCTTGTACTGCACAGCAAGATCTTTCCGAAATCATGGACGACTGCCACATTGTTGAAGAAAAAGATAAAGAGGGAAAAATTAAAGGACGTTTTGAAGTAAAGGTATCACTCAAAGGGACACAACCCGAAGTCATTACCCAAAAACGTATCTTGGATAAAAAGGAGGAGGTAATAGACGATCTGGGCGATTTGTACAATCAAACAAAAGCTTCGTTCGACTTACAATTCAAACTACCCGCTACCTACAAGGGATATGAATCCAAAGAGGACTTTATCGCTTACTATCCGTTTGTACCTTATCAGTTCAAACTGATTATGCAAGTATTCAACTCATTTTTAAACTTAGGCTATGTGGCGAAAGAGGTAAAAGGGAATGAGCGTAGCATTATCAAAGTGATTCACTCGACTGCCAAGGCAAACATGGACGCTGACTTGGGTAAATTTATATCCTTCGATGAGCTGTACAACAATATGTTTGAAGAGGGCTTGCAAGCACGTGGCCAGCGTGCGGTGAACAATGCCGTTCAGATGGCACGTGCCTATTCGACCAATCCCAAATTAGCTGTACGGGTGGCAAATGTGCTCTTTATGATTTGCAATATTTCGCAAACAGACCAGTTGGTGTTTCCCGCCACGCTCGATAATATTACTAGCCTATTGGTAAACGATGTGGATACTCCCCGTTTGAATATTAAAAACGATGTAGAGAAAGTGATCGACTATCTTTGTGACAACAATATTATCCGACGCGAACAAGGCAAACAGGGTGCTCCCGAAACCTATCAATTCTATTCGGAAGAGGAGATGCGCGTGGCTACGCTAATTAAGAACCAGCAAGTAGACACCAACACCCAAGCGGAACAGCTCAGAGATATTTTTTTCAAACATTTCTCAAATCTACGAAACAAAGAGCAGTACAAAACCCGTTCTTTCTCTGTCGGAGTTACCATAAAACAACGTTCATTTTTAACCACCAACAATCCGGATGTTCAAATTGAATTTGCGATGGATGCGGATTGGGACAATGCCGACCAATTAGCCCTGCAAAATGGCGCACAAAATCGCCTAATCTTTTATATCGCTCCACAGTTCCAAGCCAACAAGCGTTTATTCAATAACTTCTATTGGTTCTGTCAGGTGCAACGCTATATGGCGACCCCCGTTATGAATGAAGATAACGCCAACACACGCAAAGAGTTTCAAAAACGTGCGGCAGAGGTGCTCTCTTCCCATATTATTCCTGAGTTTCAAAAGATATTAGATAGTTGTCCCGTTATTAGCGGTATGGCGGTAATAGACAATTCGGAACTTTCAGCCAAATATGGAACGCAGCGTTATGAGGCAGCCATACAAAAACACTTGTCTTCAATCTACACCGATGCTGTATTGGTGGACAACCCGCAAATACCTCGCACAACAGATGGATTGCGTAAGGCTATACTGCGCCCGGTCAATCCGGGTGATTACGATGGTCTGGGCGCCGAAATGACTACTGCCGAAAAGCGTGTAGAAAACTATTTAAGTAAGCAATTTGGCGAAGTAAATGTATCGGAAGTGCTTGCCAAGTTTGCCAAAGCTCCTTTCGGTTGGGATAATATCTGCACCTTATATGTCATCAACGAATTGGTACGCCGACACCGAAGGGATTACTCCTACGCCAACAACCCCAATGTCGAACTGGCGACGGTAGCGAATAAAATTATAGGTGAGTCGAATAAATTCACACTTCGGGAAGCTACTGCCATCTCACAAGATATACTCAATCGGTTTATGGAGAGTTGGAAAGATATCTTCGGGGTTACGGAAGTCTTTTCCACAAACGACAGTGCACAACTTTTCCGTATGTGTCGAGAAGATGGAAATGAACGTAGCCTCACCAAGCGTCGAGATGCCTACAATCGTTTAGTAAACAATCACGCCCAATATCCATTTATCGCTCCTATTCGAGAGATGACAGCACTTTTTGATGAGTGGATGACAGAGCGCGATCCTGAAAAATTCTTCAACGCCGTAATCAACGACCGAGAAAAAGCGCACGCAATGATGGATACCTGCAAAGAGGTAAACCAATTTATCAACGATCAGCTACCAAACTACAAATCCATTCGTGAGTTTGTGCGTGAAAACAGCGATAATTTCCGTTTTGTGCCGGATCAATTGCAACCAGAAGTGGTAGAGATTAGTAAGATAGAAACGGCAGCGTGGCCTATCCGTATCCGTGATTATATGAAAATGCGCACCAACTTAACCTCTGCATTGGAAGAGGTGAAAAAAGAGCTGCGCGAGAAGATCACTAAAGCGTATAACGATGCTTATGAACTATTGGAACGTGGCTGCGAAGCAGCAAATGTAGATAAGTCGGTTCTTTCAAATAAAGAGGCAACCATCCAACGTAAAACGGCGCCTCAAAACATTCTTGCCCTGCAAAACAACCTCCATACGGATAGTTTTTTTGCTGAACAGGCAGAACGTATTCAGAGAGCGAAAGCGCCCGTAATTCCTTATTCTGTTGGCACAAACGAGGGTGGCGAAAGCAGAGTGGCTGAGCCTTCTGTGAGAAACATGAGTTTGCAAACCCGTACGATACAACCGCTACATGTAGAAAGCGATGTAGATGCGTATCTGGCTAAATTGAAGATGCAATTGATGGCGCAGATTAAAGAGGGACATTCGGTAATGATTATTAAATAGGACAGCAGATGGACACCAATAATATAAAGAAATTTGCCATCGGGGCACGTAACAAACTGAAAGAGGGCGTGGCTATGAAAATGGCTTCTCTGGGTTTTAATAAAAACGGCGAAGTGGCAGACAACCTGCGTCCTACCTTGGTGCAAGGCGGTTCGTTTTGGAAAGGAGAAATCCAAACAGAAGGATTTTACCACCAATGGATGTCGCTCTACAACCGCATTCAGGAAAAAGGGATGAACGAGGTCTATGAAGAAGCTGCCTATACTTGGTTCAATCGATTGGTAGCTATCCGCATTTTGCAAAAGAACGAACTGGCAGAGCCGATTCTCGACTTTGCCGATGTGGCACGCACACCGCGTATTGTAGATGCGGCACGCAGCGGACGTATCCCTACAATGAAAGAGGAGCAACGCTCGCACCTTGTGGAACTCTTAGACGATGACACCAAAACCACCGAACAGTTTGCCTTGCTCATCACCGCTTGGTGTCACCAAAACCCTATTATAGAGAAATGCTTTGGTGCCATGGGCGACTATACCGAGCTGCTGCTGCCCAACAACATTCTTGCCGAAGGCGGATTTATGGAGATGCTCAACCATACAACATTTATCGACGAGGCGGACTACCAATCGCCCGAACTGATTGGCTGGCTCTATCAATTCTATATTTCCGAACGCAAAGACGAAGTGTTTGCCAAGAAAGGGAAATACACGCCCGACGAAATTCCGGCAGCTACGCAGATATTTACGCCCAACTGGATTGTGAAGTATATGGTGCAAAACACCATAGGACGCATTTATTTAGATAACAATCCTTACGCTGCTGCCAAAGAGAATTGGAAATACTTGGTAGAGGCTGAACCCACGCCCGAAGCGAACAAATACCGCTACAGCGAGCTGACCGACCTCAAGGTGGCTGACTTGGCTTGCGGATCGGGACATATACTCAACGAATGTTTCGATATTCTGTTCGACCTCTATGTGTCGGAAGGATACACCCGCAGCGAAGCCATTGAGAACATATTCCGCCACAACCTAACGGGTATCGACCTCGACAAGCGGGCAAAGCAATTAGCCACTTTTGCGCTGCTGCTCAAAGCCTGCCAATGCGAAAGCTCTTATATAGACGCACACTGCTTGCCCAATGTGCTCACCATGCCCAAACCGCTGGCGGAGGAGCTGCGAAAACCGGCTATCTCGACCTTTATGCAAGGATGCGAAACAGCGAAAATGCTAACAGAATTAGATGCTGCTTTCGGTTTGATGCAGGATGCCGACTCGCTGGGGTCGATTATGAAGTTCGATATTTCGGATGGTACGCGCTTTGCACTGCTGCAAGCGATGACCTATTGGGAGGCAGCAAGCTTTGTGCAGGATGAAGTGCAAAAAATAATACCTGCCATAAAGTTGATTTTGGCACTGACGGAAAAATACGCAGCCATTGTGATGAATCCACCCTATATGGGAGGAGGAAAAATGAATGCGGTGCTGGCGAAGTATGTAGAGAAAAACTACAAAGAGGGGAAAGCGGATCTTTTCTCTGTATTTATGTATGTAGGCATGGAGCGATTGAATGAATATGGGAAACAAGCGCAAATCAATATGCAGAGCTGGATGTTTCTCTCTTCTTTCGAAAAACTACGAAGCGCCTTCTTAACGAACTATCATATTGACAGTATGCTGCACCTTGGACCTCGTACTTTCGATGAGCTTTCAGGTGAAGTGGTGCAAAACACAGCCTTTGTATTGGGGAATAATAAACCACAGGCGGAAGGAGGTAATTACTATAGGCTGATTGACGGAAAGAGTTGTGGCGAGAAAGAAAGGATGTTCCTTGCCGGAGATAATTACTATCCCAATATCCCCCAACAGAACTTCTCGAAGATTCCGGGAAGCCCGATTGCGTATTGGGTGAGTGAGAGGTTCTTATATACTTTTGAAATTGGTACACAACTAAGAGAACTAGCTAATGTGCCTAAGGGTTTATCAACAGGTAATGTCGAAAGATTTATGCGTTTATGGTACGAGTGCAATTTCAATAAAATCGACCTCAGTAGCACTTCTTGCGATGATTCTAAAACACGTTCCTATAAATGGTTTCCATATGCAAAAGGTGGAGCGTTTAGACGTTGGAATGGCAATCTCGAATATATTGTAAATTGGGAAAATGATGGATATGAAGTTAAAAGCTTTGTAGATGATATGGGAAAGCAGAGATCTAGACCGCAAAATACTTCATATTATTTCAAAGAATGTTTAACATATTCAGCCATAACAAGCGGGAAATATTCATTAAGATACTTAAATCGAACTATTTTTGGAGGTGGAGGAGATGCTATTCATTCAACAAACAGTAATGATACCTTCTATATTCTTGCTTTTATGAATTCCTCGATAGCTCAAACGTATTTAGGAATTATATCTCCTACACTAAATTTTGAAGTTGATCATATAAAGAGTATTCCAATTATTCGTTCTGATAACAATCTGGTAAAGAGTTTATCTCAACAAAATATCACCCTCTCTCGTCTCGACTGGGACGCCCACGAAACCTCTTGGGACTTCCAAACCAACGAACTTATTGCACTATCCCAAGAAGGATTAGCCAATATTCAAGCAAGTATCAACGATGAACTTGCCATGAATTATTCTTCCTTAGAATTACTCTATCAAGAATACAAAACCAAGTGGACAACTATGTTCCACCAGCTTCACGCCAACGAAGAAGAACTCAACCGTCAATTTATTGACATCTACGGCTTGCAAGACGAGCTTACCCCCGATGTGCCCTTGAATGAAATCACCATCCTGCAACAAGGCGAAGTGAAGATAGTGGACGGTGCATTGCAGTTTCAAGCCGATGTAGTAATCAAGCAACTCATCTCTTACGCCATCGGCTGCTGGATGGGGCGCTATCGCCTCGATAAGCCCGGATTGTATATTGCCCACCCTGATGTGAAAGAAGAAGAGATAGTAACCTACCCCTACAGAGACGAAACGCTCACCATAGATGATGATGGCATCATTCCAATATTGCCCTACGAGTGCCCTTTCGAGGATAACTTACAGAATCGTATTGCCGACTTTGTGCGTATCGCTTTTGGCAACGATTCACTTGCCGAAAACTTAAACTTTGTGGAGCAAGCATTGGGCTGCACCATCGAGAAATACCTCGATAAAGAGTATTGGAAAGACCACAAAAAAATGTATCAGAACCGCCCTATCTATTGGCTGTGGTCGTCGAAGAAAGGTACCTTCAAGGTAATCAGCTATATGCATCGTATGGATGCCTACACCGCAGAGAGTGTGCGCTCTAAATACCTATTGCCCTATATAGAATACCTGAACAATAAAATTGCCGACCTCGAAAGCCGCGCAGCCCAGCTATCGGTAGGTGAGAGTCGTAAGCTCGATGCCCTGCGCAAAGCTCATACCGAATGTGTGGAATACCACGAACGCCTGCAGGTAGTAGCCGAGCAAGCTATCGCTTTCGACCTCGATGATGGCGTGGTGGTGAATTATGCGAAGTTTGGTGATGTGTTGGCTAAGTTAAAATAATAGTGAGTATGAAAACATTTAATATCTATTGCGACGAAAGTTGTCATCTCGAAAATGATCATAAACCGTTTATGTTCTTAGGTTATATTAGTTGCGCCTATCCACAAATAAGAACCCATACGGAACGTATCAACGAAATTAAAAAGAAACACAATTTCTATGCCGAGATTAAGTGGAATAAAGTAAATAAAACAAAGTTGAAATTCTATCTTGAACTAATTGACTACTTTTTTTCTACAGATCTTCGGTTCAGAGCTATTGGTGTTGAGAAATCGAAGGTTCGTCTCGGTGCGTTTGGCAAAACGTATGATGAACATTACTATACCATGTATTATTATCTACTCAACCACCAGTTGAATATGAAATACACTTATAATGTGTATTTGGACATAAAAGACACCTTAAGTGCGAATAAAGTCGACCGATTGAAAAAAATTCTCAATGTAAAGTTCGGCGTTTTTCGTAATGTGCAAAATATCATTTCAAAAGAGAGTTTGTTGTTACAATTAGCCGATTTGATTATCGGAGCTATTTCTTATAATAGGAATGAAAAAGAGAAGAAAAGCGATGCTAAACGAATAGTAATTGACAGAATCAAGAAACATTGTAATTTAGATTTAGAACATACAAATTACGATGAAAAGCTAAACTTATTTTTTATAGAACTACGATAATATGCCACTCAACCGAATAAAGATATATAACCAATTACTTGACATTGTCGGCATGTCAGGGCGAGAGCGGACAATCTCGTTAGAAGGCATCTTCAAAAGAGACTTAGGAGAACAATCTCCTGTGTTTTGTGGGAAGGAAGTTCATCCAACACCAAGTGAAGATGGAGAAATTCCGATGGAAACCCTCTTTAGACATCTTACAACAGAGATGACAGATAAAAAAAGTCGAGCGCGTGAGTTTGAATTGGAAAGATCAAAGAGACTTCATTGGGTACGCTTCCATTTAGATCAGAGAAAAGAAGATAATATGCTTCTATTCTCGGCAAGAGAGCCGGAAGGTATCAGAACATACTACTATGATAGAAATGAAAAATATGTTATAGTATTAGAGCCCTTACGTAATGGTAGTGCATATTATTTACTGTCTGCTTATTATGTAAGAGGCAAAGATGCGATGAGAAATAAAATAGAAAAAAAGTATAGGAGGAAATTAGATGAACTGTATTAAAAGCAAAAAACGATAGATATCAAGATCTACCGTTTTTCGATTTCCTTAACCCAAATGGGTTATGAACTCGATGCAAAGATACAATGTAAATATCTATTTCGCAAGAAATTTAACACATTATTGATCTTATTTGGATATGGTACAAAACAGAATATACAACTACTTCGTTAGAAACCCACAGCTTCATATACTGTTTGTTTTCGATCGAATGAATATCATCGAAACAGAACTGAAAGATATGGAGTGGGATGAGGGATATCTTTATCAGGTTTTTGATGGGACGTGGTTTGCTACCAAGTATGCCATAGAGAATGATTGGAAAGATAAAAAAATAGTATTGCTTTTTCCTAAAAACACTTACCCGCATAGCGAAGCCGCACAATTAGAGTTTCCGCTCTTAGATATGCTGATGGCGAATATGGAGTACAAAGAGGATGATTACGCCTCCTTTATGCAGCAATTTGGTTTGCCTCCAAAGTTTAATTCGTTTGTTCAGCGCAATGTAACTGAGTTGATGACCTCAAAAATCAACACAATATTGAGCGGGCAAATTACTGCCGATACCTTTACAGAAGATTTGGCATGTCGTGCGTTCATCTCCTCCTATTTGGGCGAGAAGAAGCTCTTGGAATGGGATGCTATTATTGTTCGGATGATTATTTCGGGAGCAAACAGCGAAGAGAAAAAACATATCGACCTCTTTCGCCGCATAGAAAAGAATTTAGATGCAAAGAAAGCCATTGACAATAAGCTGACCGCTCTTTTTGGATTCTCGTACGATCGAAATTCTGCTTCAAAAATGAAAGAGGTTGCCGAAAGTTTGAAATACAACTCGATGACACAGCTGCTTGATAGCTCTTCGGCAGACAACTATAAGCAATACAAGGTAACCAACTCAGGCAAGCTCATTCAGATAAACAAAATTTACGAAAAAGGCACACAAGATCGTTTATTGTCAGATAGATTCAATCAAGCGATGATCACCCTGGCAGCAGGCATCAAAGAGGAAGAGATCATTAAGGTGTACGGAATAGATGCTCCTTATTTTTATATGACCGAAACACTCTGCTGGCCTATCATCGAAGGAATGATAAAAGCGGAACTGATTGCCGAACCGATGAAAGTGAATGAGCATATACGGGAATTAAGCTTAAAACTCCCGGAGCAATCGGTTATTCAGATTGTGTTTCGCTTTGTAGAACAAATGGCTCTCTATTACGAAAAAGCGCGCATTATCGGGACGTTGAAGCTTAACTCACCGGAGGCATACATTCAAAAATATTTAAATGAGTTCTATTCGATAGATATGTGCTATCGCCGAGCCTTGGAGGCTTACCATGAGTTGATAACAAAAGAGATTCCCATCGATCAGGCTCTCTATAAGGCAAAGCAGCAACTCGACCAGGAATATGCCAAGATTGTCAATATCTTCAATTTGGAATGGATGAGTTGCATAACGGAACAGGAAGATGGTTTCAACAGTCTATCGCTAAAACGTCAGGAAGATTTCTATTCCAATGAATACGATGCATCCTACAAACAGGTGGTCATTGTGTCGGATGCACTGCGCTATGAGGTGGCTGCCGAATTGATGGAAGAGTTGGCGAAGGAGAAGCACGTTGCTACGCTCTCAGCCTATCGGGCAATGTTGCCTACCGAAACCAAGTATTGCAAACCCGCCTTGTTACCGCACCGTACGTTGGAATGGCAGGGAAATGATTTGCTGGTAGATGGTAAGCTGTTACCGGGTATTCCGGAACGTACAGCCCATTTGGCAAACTATAAAGAAAATGCTATTTGTGTGAATTATGAGGAGGTAATGAATGCTGACCTACAATCGAATAGGACATTGTTCAAACGCCCATTGGTCTATATTTTTCATAATACGATTGATGAAGCGAGCCATTCGCAGAGTCCATTTGAGGTTATTGCCGCCTGTCGAAAAGCGATTCAGCAATTAGCGGTTCTGATAAATCGCCTCCATGCTTCGTGGAATGTAAACTATGTGATGCTGACTGCTGACCATGGGTTTATCTATAATGACATTCATTTTGAAGAGAAGGATAAGCATTCGATAAAAGACGATTGCATCGAGAAGAAAACACGATATTATCTGACCAACAGCCAACAAGCAATAGATGGGATTGCTAAATTTCCGTTACAATCGGCATCGGGTATGTCATCAAAAGAAGCCGTTCAAATAGCCGTTCCGCTCGGAACAAATCGGTTGGCAGCTCCGGGTGGGTATAATTTCGCTCATGGAGGCGCAACGCTTCAAGAAATGATCATCCCTGTTATTCACTCTAAATTGCGCAAGGTAGATAAGACGGAGAAGGTTAATGTCGCTTTGATGAACCCTAATCTTTCGATGGTATCCAGTAGATTGAAGTTTCAACTGATTCAATCGGAAGCGGTGTCGATGAATGTAAAAGAACGTACAATTATTTGTGGTGTGTATAATGGAGATGATTTGGTGACTGAAAGTAAAAGAGTAACATTAAACAGCACAGATTCCATCAATTTGAATAACCGGGTATATGACATTACGTTGATACTCAACAAATCGACAACTTCGACTATGTTGCAACTTCGCATCTACGATGAAGAAGATATGCTCAATCCCATCATACGGGAAACGGTAAAAAATAATACGATGATTGAACAAGATTTTTAATTCACGGAAATATGACATTACAGCAAAAAATAATGAATTCTTTCTCCGGAAAGGTGGTTCGCAAAGATTTAGCATTTCTTGTGAAGGGTGGTCTTCCTGTGCCAACCTATGTATTGGAATATCTACTGGGTCAATACTGCGCCAATGATGACGAGGAGGCCATTGAGATAGGGCTTGAAAAAGTCAAAGAAGTGATTCAAAACAATTACGTTCATCGAGCAGATGCTGAATCTGTAAAAGGGAATATTCGAGAAGCCGGGAGGTACCGCATTATCGATAAGGTAATGGCAGTTCTTAATGAAAAATCGGATGAGTACCAAGCCTCGTTTGCCAATCTTGGATTAACGAATGTGCCTATCGGCACGCAATATGTAAACTCAAATCCCAAATTACTTTCCGGTAATGGCGTATGGTGCATAGTCACTCTTGGTTATATTCACGGGGAAGATATAAAAGTTCGCTGGGAGATACAAACACTGAAGCCAATTCAAATTTCAAATATAGACTTGCAAGAATATATTGAACAACGTAAGAATTTCACAACAGACGAATGGCTTGATTTTATGATTCATACGATCGGATTAAATCCTGAAATGTTGAATCGTCGAGAGAAGTTTATTTCGCTTGCTCGTTTACTTCCTCATGTCGAAAGCAACTTCAATTTCATGGAGCTCGGTCCTAAAGGAACGGGAAAATCTCATGTTTTTCAAGAGCTATCGCCTTATGGAGTGCTTATAAGTGGTGGCGATGTAACAAGTGCCCGACTATTTGTAAAAATGCAAGGAAACAGGGAGATATTGGGGTTGGTTGGCTATTGGGACGTGGTGGCTTGGGACGAGTTTGAACAACAAAAAGGACGAAACGTAGATGCCGTATTGATTGATACCATGCAAAACTATTTGGCAAATAAATCATTCAATAGAGGAAAAGCGACCCACGAGGCATCTGCATCAATGACTTTTGTAGGAAATACAAAACATACCGTACCTTATATGTTGAAAAACTCGCATTTGTTTGAGTCGATACCAACTTCTTTTATCAAGGGTGCTTTTTTGGATAGGATCCACCTTTATAATCCGGGATGGGAGATTCGCATGTTGAAGAAAGAAAGTTTCTCTACCGGTTATGGTTTAATTACAGACTATATTGCTGCCGTATTGCATGAACTTCGTAACAAGGATTTAACCAGTCTATTGAAGGATTATGCAAAATTTGACCCGTCGCTATCGGAACGTGACCATTTAGCTATCCGTAAAACATTCTCCGGAATGCTCAAAATTCTATATCCCGATGGGAATATGACGAATGAAGAGGCATTCGAGTTGGTCGATTTTGCGGCGGAAAGTAGAAAGCGTGTAAAAGATCAATTATATATTATTGATGAAACGTTTAGAGCAGAACCAGCTTCTTTCAAATATCTCAACTTGAAAAATGGGAACGAGGTATTTGTAGAAACCTTGGAAAATATTAGCAATGGTATAACTCCTTCAGCTATTCCTGTAAGCAACACCTTAGATGATGCTGATGTAATACCAATGAACAAAGGAGAGGAACCCAGATCTCAATTAGAACCTTCTGATACAGAAAAAACAAAGCGTAATCGCATCGCTGTCCTTCAAGAGAAGAGTTTGTCTTTTCGCATGGGACAAACGGGAGCTTCTTATGAAAAGCTCTTTGCAGCATATCTCGAAAAAGCAAATGAAATTACGATTGAAGATCCCTATATCCGTGCACCATGGCAGATTCGAAACTTTGTAGAATTTGCAACCATGCTTGTAGATACCAGGCCCGTCGATGACTTGAAATTAACATTAATAACCAACGAGGAAGATGAAAAACTCCCGGATTTAATTGACCGCTTGGATGATATTAAAGATGATCTTGCCGGATATGGAATAACCTTTGAGTATAAGTTTAGGGATTTTCACGATCGTTGTATCAGAACAGATACTGGCTGGACGATTACATTGGGTAGAGGATTAGATATTTTTGAAAAATACAATCCTTATTCTGTCGCAGCATCGCGCCAAGAAAAGCGAAAATGTAAAGAGTTTATAATTGCTTATAATAAGGAGTAGTCAAAAAAGAACTTGTTTTTTACAATACCATATTATTAGATGCATATTAAGGACTTCGGTCTATATTATATTTTGTAACACTTAAAAAAATATGCCTATGAATGGATTATTGAACCAGAAGTTTTTTAGACTATTGTCTGAACCTTCGCAAGTGTCTATGCAAGAGATTCAAGTTGCTTATGATGCATTTATTAAAGAATTTACAGAGATTAGTAGTTCTGAAGAAGATTACTCGAAAGTGTTTCGTCTATTGAATCACTCCCGCATTGAGTTAGATTCATTGAAAATATCGCCATTACTCGAGTCTGGGGGGGGGTGTGGTTAAATCCAACTACATTCAAAAGGCCTTAAGCTTTCTAAATGCTGAAATGGATTTACTGAAACTAAAAATACAATATCCTGAAAGCTTTCCCAAAACAGAAGAAAGTGCTTTTAAGTTTAATCTTTATATAACGCCGAAAGCAAAAGGATTGGGTATTATTGGCATAGCCGAATTAGTAGTGAGCATTTTCCTGTCTAAAGAGGTGAAAGACAGCAATGGCAATCCGGCTTCTTTAATACAACTGGCAAAAGCTTTCGAATATGTTTTTAACTTCAGTTTTGGGAACATATATGATAAACAAGCAGAAGTCTATAATCGAAAGCCTTGCAACTTGACGAAATCATTGAATTTTCTTAAAGGCGTTCTGGAAAGAGCGAAGAAAACCAAGCGTCTGAGAGAAAATGAACAAGAATGATTTTGTATTTCTTTGAATAACAGCGAAATGCAATTCCGTTTTCGGGGAGTAGTTAACTACTCCCTCTGTTTTTATATGATTCTTTTCCAGACCTTTGCAGCGAATCAACAAGTTGCAATTATGGAAGTCATAACAATAGACAGCCAAGCATACAAAGAACTGGTATCTAAAATCAATGCGATAGCAAAGTTTGTCGTAGATCATCAGGATGATGATACTGCTAACCCAGACGAAATGTGGGTGGATAGTTACGAAGTATGCACCTTCCTCAAAATCAGCGAACGCACACTCCAACGTTTACGCAGTAAGCGGCTGATTTCTTATTCCATTATTTCCGGCAAATCATATTACACCATTGCAGAAATAAAACGAATGCTCTCCGAAAAGAGAATCCGCAGTACCGATGAATGTATGAATGACCTAATAAAAAATCATCAACTCCATGCTCAACAAAGACGAACTATTAAGACGGACAAATAACGGTTTGGACGTATTCAAACACTACATTTCGTCTGTGCAGTGGAAAACCGGACGTAATTTTCTCAATCCTTTGTACGAAGACCGCAAGGCTTCGTGTAATGTATATTTTGATCGTCGCAATGGCGTTTACAAAATCAAAGACTTCGGCAACGATGATTATAGCGGCGATTGCTTTTTCTATGTTGGTAAGCTAAAAGGATTGGATTGTGGCAATGGTACTGATTTCGTGGAAATACTGAAAACCATAAATAGTGATTTGTCTTTAGGGTTAGACAGTTCAGATTATAGAAGTCATATACCACATTCTATCCCGCAAAAGAGTAATCCGACTCCTCCTGAACCACCTAAAAACAAACCTTATAATGTCATACAACAGAAATTCTCTCAAAAAGAACAGGATTTTTGGATGCAATCAGGTATCACTCCCGAAGTATTGAAACAATACAAAGCCGTATCCCTGAAAGAGTTTAGAAGTGAGAATAAAGATGGGAAACCATTTTTCTATACTGCGTCCGAAAGCGAACCGATTTTCGGATATATGGGTAAACGGTATGTAAAAATCTACCGACCGCATTCTGAGATTCGCTTCCTATATGGTGGTAATATAGGAGATAACTATTGTTTTGGACTGGAACAATTACCTGCAAAAGGAGATACGCTGTTCATCACCGGCGGAGAAAAAGATGTGATGACGTTAGCTGCTCACGGATTCCATGCAATCTGTTTTAACAGCGAGACTTCCACTATTCCGACAGAAATAATCTATAAACTCACTTTCCGCTTTAAGCATATCGTACTGCTCTATGATACAGACAAAACAGGAATAGAAGCCGCAATAAGACACGAAAAAGCATTGGCGGGATATGGTGTAAAACGGCTTTTATTGCCAATTTCAGGAGAGAAAAAAGACAAAGATATAACCGACTATTTCAGTAAAGGAAATAACCGAAAGGCATTCCGCCAGCTATTCATCGATTTTCTTGACAATTTATATAACGAAACAATGACCATGCTAAAATCCTGTGAAATTGATTTCAACAATCCTCCCGCAAAAGCCGAAGAAGTTATTTCCGCCGGAGATGTGCCACTTGGTACGCAAGGAAATATTCTTTGTATCACTGGTGGAGAGGGAACAGGGAAAAGTAATTATGTTGCTGCTCTGATTGCAGGTTCGATAGTCAAAGAAAATCGTACCATTGATACATTGGGCGTGAATGTCCGTGATAACTCTGACAGTAAAGCTGTTCTGCTTTATGATACAGAACAATCCGAAGTGCAACTCTTTAAGAATGTTTCCAATCTCTTGAAACGTGCCAAATTGAACGAAAAGCCGGAAGAACTGCGGGCGTTTTCCCTTACAGGAATGTCTCGAAAAGAACGACTGCAAGCCATCGTTCAAAGCATGGATAAATATCATTATGAGTATGAAGGTATCCGCTTAGTCGTTATCGACGGTATTGCAGATTTGGTACTATCAGCTAATGATGAAGCAGAAAGCATTCGGATTGTAGATGAGTTGTACCGTTTGGCGGGAATATATCGTACCTGCATCGTTTGCGTACTTCATTACGTGCCGAATGGATTGAAGTTAAGAGGACATCTTGGTTCGGAACTGCAACGTAAAGCGGCTGCGATAATGAGTATAGAGCTTGATAGCGAGCCGTCGGTATCAGTTGTAAAGGCACTTAAAGTAAGAGACGGCAGCCCTCTCGATGTTCCTCTAATGCAGTTCTCATGGGATAAGGAACTGGGTATGCACATTTACATTGGAGAAAAACCACGAGAGGAAAAGGAAAAACGGAAAGAAAAAGAACTGGCTAATGTTGCCCGTGAGATATTCGCTTCGCAAAAGCATCTGACCTATATCGACTTGTGTGATCGTATTCAGCAAATAATGGATGTAAAGGAACGCACGGCCAAAAACTACATTAGATATATGAGAGAGAAAGAGATAATTATAAAAGACCCGTCCAATCAGAACTACTTCATGATAGGGCATATCATCTAAAACCCCGAATAGTTATGTATATAAGTAAAGACGATTTTGAAGCGTGGATGGAACGAATCATGTACCGCTTCGACAAACAGGATAAAACCCTTGATAAAATGAGTAAACATAGGAATATGTTAGATGGAGAATTACTGCTCGACAATCAGGATTTATGTATGCTACTGAATGTCAGTAAACGAACATTGCAACGGTATCGGGCTACTGGCGAATTGCCATTTCATACACTATACCACAAAACCTTCTATAAAGAAAGTGATGTTCATACGTTCATCAGGGTAAACTTTAACAAGAAAAGAGGTAATGATAATAAAAATAAGAAACAATAAGGGAAATGACTATTTTCAATCTTTTAGGTTCATAGTTGAAATTTTTGTGAATTGAAAGCCCGTACCGTCGTGATGACAGGCACGGGCTTTTTTTATTCCGTGCAATAGGATAAGAGTTAAAAGGATATTGAGAATTCTTCTCTAATTTACTTGCAGAATGAATGTGTTACTTTCGTAGTTATACTGGGCAAAATTGCTTAATCTTAATTCGGTAATTTCATGGCAAATTATTAAGAGTTTTGTTAAATTCCGCAATTTTCTCAATCATCTTGTCGAAAGGCAGAGAATCTCCGTATATCATTGTTTCCTGCATTGTTTCATAATCTTTTTTCCAAGAATCCATAACCTCGACAGGCGGAATTATACAGATAACCTGTGGCCGCAATAAAGAATAGTCAAATCCTTTTATCCCGATAAACGTTTGTCGATGTTTGATAACTGAGTCATAGAGATCTACATCGTTTATTGCTTTAGACGCTATCGGTGTCTGCATTATTTGAACTATATCGTAAAGGTGTCGCGACATTCTTTCGGTACGCATTGCCTCTTTCGGCTTTGCAAATTCCTCTTGAAGCAGACATATCTTTTCTAAAAAAGTACGTTCGGGTGCAACTGCTCGGACTTTAAAATTCGGTTCTGTAAACGGTGCATTTGTATATACTCCGTCAATAAAAGAGGATAAGTGAACGGGAGTTATCGGCTCACTCATAGAACGACCGCTGACCTCGACAATGACTTTACGTTTGATGTATTGAAGTTCTTCAAATATGGATTGGTATTCAACCTCAATTATTTCCGGGTCTGTCGTTGTGACTGGCGTAATATGGACTTTAACGGTAAACTTGCTTCCGTTGATACCATCCGCCATAAGTTGCTCTCGTAAATCAACCTGCATTTTTTCACGAACAAATGAGCAGGAAGCACGACGTAATTTATCGCTGATTTGTGTCTTTGAAAGTGTTCCGCTAAAGCCTAAATACTCACGATCTATACCAATATCCGCATCTTCGGAAAACCGACTGATCAAATTCCAACACTTACTCAAATTGGTTCCTCCTTTGAAAGATAAATGATTAGCGTAAGGCAAGGAAAACAATGCTCTGAGAACAGCCGTTACCCACCAATCTTTTTCTATTATTTGTTGGTTTAGGCCTGTTTCCGCTTGTACCCTTCGAACAATTTCCTGTTGTTCTATATCTGTCAAATCTATGTATTTCATGCGTTTTGAAGAGTTTTACGCACCCATATCGGTGCCAATTGTATATCGTTTTGGAATTCTTCGGTACTTACTTTTTCCAAATGGGTTTTGATAATTTCAAACTGTTCCGAAGTAATATTACCTTCGCCTATTTCACGCATAGCAGTAACTAACAGCATCATCATTTGTGATTGATAGGCAAAATTGCGCATCTCGGAGGTATGTTTGAATAAAATACCTTTTCCTTTACCAATGGATACACGACGAGGAGATCCGTCAGTAACAAAAACGACATTTGCTGGAACTTGTGTCGATAATCCAAGCATATTGAGAACATATGCTCCTGTTGGCATAATCCGCACTCTATCCCGTTTAGCGATTCCGTTAGCGATTTCTTCTACACTCGGCGGAATGATACCACTCCCCCATTTGGAATCTATTTTAGGATAATAGTAAATCCCTTGAGCAACACGGATTATGACTTCCGACTGGCATAAACGCACCAATGCAGAGCGAACAGCATCTGACGAGCCAAAAGAGGAGAAATCGTCAGGGAAAAATAATTCTCCTCTTTCAGAGGAAAGAATTTTATCCTTTATTTTATTAAATGCACTTTGCATATAGAGATAATTTTGCCACAAATATACGATAAATTTGTGGCAAATTAAAATCTAAATAAAAACTGATGTGAGATTATCAGATCTTGATACCCTTTGAAACATCTTTCTTCTCCACTTTCGGCGGGTTACTACCTGCCGAAGCAATAACAAGCCTGTCGCCCATAATTTCCTTTACTCCCTGCAAGTTATTAGGAAACGAAGTGTCCTTGATAAATGAAGTTTCGGGTTTCGCTTGTGATTGACTTGTATTACTTGTCGAAACGGTCTCCTGTCCCTCACTTTCTTCGATCGGTTTAAGCGAGAGTTGGATTTCACGGTCTAACTTAATCAAATCGTCTTTTAGAGCTTTTAGTTCCGGTTCTTTCCGCCAAGTTCCTTCGACCACTTCTTTGAGAACAGGTGTATCCTTTTGCAATTTCTCATTTTCCGTCTGATACCTATCTAACAGCTTTGGCATAGTATCAAGTGCATTTAGGAAATTTTGTGCAGCCGTCTTCGGATCGGTTGCCATTAGCCCGTGATTGTAGTTGTATAGAATATCGCCTTCACCTTTGACAAAGAAGCGATTTTGTATCACATCGAATCCGTCTTTGGCAGTAGTTTCTGACTTTACCATTAACTCAAAGCCGTAAAGCGTACCTATTTTCTCGTGCGATCCAAGTGTACGGGCTTTGTCAGCAATTTCATTCAATTTCAGCCCTACTTCTTTAGGATTACTGCCCTGCAATCCGTTCAATATTACCGGATTCAAGCGAGTAACGCCGTCAGGTTGATACTGAACACGAGAATTAAACGCTTCTATATCTTTGGATATACGGCTGATAAGACCGTTGTTCTTCTCCACATTAGATACAATATCTTCCAATTTGTAGCGAGATGAAGATTTGCCACGCATAAATGCTTGGCGTTCGGATTCCAACGAAGCGATTTTCTTTTCCAGACGTGCTTTTTCCAATAGTTCGGTATTACCGGAGAGAATGGCGACATATTCAGAAAAGTTCATACCGCCTTTTTCGTCCATACTGCCCTCGTCAATGGTACGGCTTCCCAGTGAATTATTTTTCAACTGTCGAATAAAAAGCTGTTTATTGTGGAGCAAGCCAAACTTGTACGCATCCAACGACTTTTCTACCGCATAGATAAGTACATCTACCTTATTATCGGCATATAGTTTGGCAATATCGTTGCCTTTACGAATGCCCCGACCATCGCGCTGCTCAAGGTCTGACGGTCGCCAAGGCGCGTCCAAATGGTGGATTGCAACGCATCTTTTCTGGGCATTAACTCCGGTTCCCAACATTTCCGTACTCCCGAACAATACACGGATTTTGCCCTCGTTCATATCCTTAATCATAGTTTTGCGAGCTTTGTCCGTCTTGGCTTCCTGAATAAAGCGTATTTCGTGAGCCGGAATTCCGTAGTCATCCATCAGTTTACGCTTTATTTCGGAACAGGGATTCCATTCGCCGGGTTTGTAGGTTCCCAAGTCGGAAAAAATAAATTGCGTAGCCCTGTGCTTATCAAATTTGGTATAGTAGTCCGCAACCATTTTAGCCACGTGCGAAGCCTTGTTATCCACGTGGTCGCCGTATTTGACCGGATCAATCAACCGCATATCAAGCGACATCTTCCGGGCGTAGTCCGTTGCAATAAGCATTTTTGCCTTTTCTTCTTTTTCCGACAAAGGCGCACGCCCCAATACTTCGCCTTTGCCTGTTTTGGCGAACTCTACCAATTTTTGAATAAATTCCTGTTGGTCGGGCGTAGGCGGGATATTGTGCAGGATTTCGTTTTTTAGCGGTCGGTCGATGCCAATGTCCTTTGCAGAACGGTAGTCGGTTATTTCGGCATAAAAAGCCGCTAATTCAGGTACTTTGATAAAATACCGGAAACGTTCTTTCTGTACAATTTCATTCGTTACCGAAAATTCATAGTCTATTGATTTTTTGGCAAAAATAGCCGCCCACGCGTCAAACGTATTTATATTCTGACGTTCCAATTCGTTTGGACGGAGGTACTTGAAAAGCAAATATAATTCCGTCAAACTGTTTGAAATGGTTGTACCTGAAAGAAAAGTAGCGCCCAAGTCCTTTCCGGTGCGTTCCTGAATGGTACGCAGGGCAAACAGCATATTGAGCGCACGCTGTGAGCCTTCGGCATTGCCCAGACCTGCAACCCTGTCGTGGCGGGTGGTAAAGGTCAGGTTTTTGAAGCGGTGGCTCTCGTCCACATAGAGGTGGTCGATACCCATTAATTTGAAATCCACCGTATCATCTTTGCGGTTTTCAATCTGATAAGCGATATTATTTAGCTTGGCTTCAAGATTAAGTTGCCGTTTGACCAATCCTTTTTCCATTGCACGGGAAATCTCCTTGCCCTGCGAACGCAATACTTCCAAATTTTCTTCCACTGAGTCGAGTTCTGCCTGCAATATCCGTTGTTGAATTTCGGGCGATTGAGGTATCATCCCGAATTGTTCGTGTGTCAGGATAATGGCGTCCCAATTGTTGTTTTTCATCTCGTTGAAAATCCGTGCCCGTTTTGCCGGATTAAAATCTTCCTTGCCCGGATATAAAACCTTTGCATTGGGATAAGCCGTACAAAACGTTTGGGCTATCTCGTGTACGTTGGCTTTGAGCGCCATAATAAGGGGTTTGTTTACCAATCCCAACCGTTTCTTTTCATAAGCGGAAACGCACATTATCAGCGTTTTACCGCCGCCTACCTCGTGGTCGATGATGCCTCCACCGTTGAGTTTATCCATCCAAACGGCATCCTTTTGGCTTTTATACAGGTCGGGAATATTCAACCCTTTCAAGTCCAATCCGGGAAACTCCTGATGACTGCCGTCGTAGTCGGGACGGACGAAACAGTTAAACGTACGGTTGTACTTATCCGCCAAGCGGTCTTTGAACTCCTGCGACTGTTCGCCGAGCCATTCGGTAAAACCGTTCCGTATTTCGTCAATCTTGGAGTTGGCAAGCTGAATAGATTCGGAGTCCCGCACCTTGATGTCTTTCATTTCTCCGTCAACCAATCTTCGGACTTTCTTGGTTATATCGGGCGAGGTATTGTGCAGGGCGTGTTTCATCAAAGCGATGCCGTCGTAAGTCCGGCTTTGCGCCTTAACAGCGTATTGGTCCCAAATTTTGATATTTTTATAGTCGGCTTTGAGGCTGTATTCATCACGGCTTTGCGCATAGTGTATCGACATATCGGTATCAAACAGGTGCGAAGCATATTTGCTGTAAATACCTGTCGGAATCCACCGTTCGCCAAAATTGAAATCCAAATCCTCAAACGGTATCGGGCGGGGCGTCGCTTCCCGAAGCGCTGTGAGGGATTCTTTTGCCGCTTGGTTATCGGGGTGGTTATCCAAATAGCGTTCGACGTGTTCGGCTTTGGATATGACGTTTCCGCTTATGAATTTATCTTTAATTTCATAAGAGCCTGTCATCGGGTTGAAAAATATTTGTCCTTTGAGTTCGTCCAGTATCTCTTCCGAAGTACCGTCTGTAAGCCCTGACATATAGTCAAGGTTTACGGTAGCATATTTGTTGAGCGAAGCGATTAAAGCCTCTTGTGTATTTTCGGCAGAGGTTATTTCATTCGGATTAAAGGCGACAGGCTGTTGAAAAATATCGGCTTTGACTGCTTTACCATTTATATACCGTTCCAGAGAAAGAATTTCCGCTCCTCCGGCATCCATTTTAATCAGGCTAAGATTTTTCGGGTCGTTGATATTTCCGAAACGGCGGGTAAAATCGTCATACAATCGGTTAAGCATTTCACGCAGGGCGGGATTGGCTTCCAACCTTGTCGCTTCGTTGCTGTACAGGTGGTGATACGTGTCCCGTATTTCAATGTAAAGGGACGCTTTCGCCTGCTGTGTGCCTGTGAGTTGAAGCGGATGGAACATCGGCTGAAATCCGTTCAAGTCGCGTACATATCCGATACGGTTGTTTTCGTCTGTTACGAGTGAGCCTTCCCTGTAATGGGGCGGTATATCTTCCAATTGGAAAGGAACAGGTTTCATACGTTCCTGCTGTTCCCGTTCAACTTCTTCTTTCAGCCGTTCCAGTTGTTCTTCCCGACGGGCATCGAATACGGGATAGGCTGCCGCAGTTTCCTGTTGTAGCTTTTCCCGTTCCTGTGCGGTGTTGTGCGCCATTTCTTCCCGCCAATCCATAAAGGGAAGTTCTTTTGGCTTACTGGCTTGTGATTTAGACTTTCGACCTCGTTTTTTAGGCTTGCTTACCTGACTGCGTTCCTCTTGGGTAAAACCGAAAAGGTCATAGAGCGTAATTAATGGTTGCTCTGTAACAGACTTCGGTTTCGCCTCCGGAGTCGGCTCTTTTTTAATGGCAGGATCGTCCATATCGAAAAGTGTACCTGAATAAGTCGATTGTTGCTTAGGGTCTTCAGGTTTATTTTCAAGGCCTGGCTTAATCGTTTCCGTTTGTTTATTGTCTGGAAACCAGTCGTCTTCAATAGCTTGCCAAAATGGATCGAGTTCTTCCGTTTGCCAAAGGGGATTGAGGTTATTGGCATTTGATTTAGGTGTCGGTTTAATTTCTACGGCGGTTGCCACCTGTTGTTCCGGCGAGTTCTGTGCATAGGTTTTGTAACGCTGCAAATCCAAATGTTGGGAGAAATCTTCTTTCAGCATTTGTCGCAGGTCTTTGGCAATACCCTCTACTCCGCCTTCATGGGTAAAGACAATCGCAGGCTTACCGTATGGGTCAGTATCTATCTTTGAGCTGGTCTGTACAACCCTGTCAAAATCACGGAACAGGTTATTAATGGAAATACCGTTTGACAGCTTGCGGGATTCTATGAAATCCTGCTGTCTTTGGCTTGGAACGATACTTTTATTGTTCCGTTGCAGGATTATCAAATCGCTGCCGACTTCTGTCCCGGCATGGTCGGAAAAGAGATTGTTAGGTAAGCGGATAGCTGAAACCACATCGCAGGTGTTCATCAGGTATTCCCGTATCGGCTTGTTCTGTTCCGAATTAAGTACGCCCTGACTGGTAATAAAAGCGATTATTCCGCCCTCTCTGGCCGACATAACACTTTTTACAAAAAAGTAGTTGTGTATCGCCTGTGTTGATTGTTTTACGGCGGGTATTTCATGGTTGGATAATAGCGGATCGAATACCGAAACATCGCCAAATGGTATATTGGATGCAATCACATCAAAATGCTGTGAGTAGCGTCCTTCCATTTTTTCGTAACCCTCAATCCTTACTTTATCATCAGGATAAAGGTGTGAGAGGATTTTACCTGTCAGCAGGTCTTTTTCAAATCCGGTTACTTTGGCTTCGGGAGCGATTTCTTTGAACGAAGAAATAAACGCACCTGTTCCCGCACTGGGTTCTAAAAAGCGTGTCGGAGTTATACCGCTATCTTTTAGTGCATCCGCCAACGCATCAATAACCGGCTTGGGTGTATAAAATGCGGTCAGGATAGAACTTTTCAGGGAACTAACATAGCGTTTGTAAACTTCTGGTGTAGGCGAACTTTCACGGAGTACCTCGTGGAGTTCCTGCACCAACGGAAAAAGCTCGACTTCGGACTTAGACCACCGCTGAATATCTTCGGGTTTGTCGGCAGGGTTAAGAATTGCCTTTATTCCTCCGAAGCCTGAATATTTAGCGAGTATTTCCCGTTCTTCGGGAGTTGCTTTTCTATGTTCCTTGTCGAGCCTTAACGCTAACTTGATTGCATCAATATTCTGACGCAAATGAGTTCGCTTATTGTAACTCATTTTCGAGCAATATCAGGATTGTGCCGACAAGCTCCGTATAGAGCGACTGGTACTCGGTCGTTTCGGCATAATCATCGTTCAGGTTGTATTTGGCAAATACCGCCAGACATTCAGGTAGTAATTCTTTGGCTTTCGTTTGTGCTTCGCCCGGAGAAACTTCGTCGAAAAACTCATTCCAAAGAATTTCTACAATAATATTATAAGGAGAAAAGTGCAAGCCTTTGAATAAGGCTTCGTTTGCGATTTCGGCAGCCTGAATATGGTCTAAACCGCTTTTAATGGCTTCACTATATGCTTCGGCTACCATATCTCCACGCCCTGCAATAAAGGAAAGGTCGTTTGCTTTGTCGGGGTGGGCATCACGCAGGAAAGAAAGCAGATTGAGCCGGAAATACGACATTTCAGCAGGCTCTAAATTTGAATTGTATTTCATACTGATTACTGATTTTGTTCTGCATCACTATTAATGCAGAATAAAAGTAAGCGTAATCAGTAAGTTGATAGAGGGTTTTGGAGTGGGTGGAAGCATGTGGCTTCGATTTGGATATATGTGGCGTTATGAGGTGGTTTTGAAACATATAGGCGTTTATATATTCTGATTCTTAAATATTTGCTAACTTTGGGGGCTATTGTTTTGTGCAATACGCAGTTTTCCTACTTGTTGATCGTATTAAGAGTTAGCCCTACGAGCTATAGAGAAAGTCTGTTCAGCAGGTTTAATGAGAAACAAACAATTTTTGTATGAATATTGACTTAAAGAACACAGACGATTATATCAACAAGCAGACATATCCGAATTGTGATATTAACTGTATCCATATTCAAATAAAAAATTTGAATAAAATCGTCAGCGAAATGAGTTCTGAAATAGCTGACACCAGCTGGATCAACAATCTTGGAGAGCTAGATAAGTTGATTTTTAACGCTACTGCTGAAAGAACAATAGATAAAGTTGTAAATGAAATCCTGTCAAAAGTGTCGAACGGTTTAAATGATGATATTGGAGAGTATTTAGTTTCCTATTCGGCACAGAATGCCCTTGTTAGTCATTACAACCATACAAAAATCCCACTAGCGGAACTTTTAAAAGAAAAAGTATCTGGAAATCCCGGATTTGACTTTCACACTATTAGTGAGAAACGATTCCTAATTTTTGGAGAAGCAAAATTTAGCTTGAATGATACTCCCAGAGCTATAGCTTTAGATCAGATAGGAAATTTTATTGGTTTAAAAAAAGATTATGCAGAATTAAACTCGCTAAAATCATTCATTGACACTGATACTCATTCAAACATAGTAGCGGGAAGAAAAGGATATGCAGCTGCATTTTCATTTAATGCGAAAAGCATTGATGTTATATTTAAAAATGCTTTGGAAAGTGAAGTTATAGGAGAGATTGCCAAACATAATGAATTATATCTAATAGCAATTGAGGTATGTTAGACAAAGAGCTATTTGAACGAGATGAGTATCCAGAGCTATTATCGAAGGTATTATTCGATTTTCATAAAAATGGGCCAATTGATTCCAATCACTTAGAAACACTGTCTTTATTAAAATGGAAACATTCTGAGTATTTTTCAAAATATGAATCTCAATTATTATATCTTATGGGATTATTCTATAAGACTGACCCTCCTTCATCATTCCTTGAGTTAATTTATAATATCTACTCAAAATCAATCGAAGAAAGTACAGGCCGAACGTTTACACCTGTGCAAGCCGACGCATATAATTCAATAAAAAAATATGATAAATTTTCATTCTCAGCCCCCACAAGCACTGGTAAGTCTTATTTATTTCAAGAAATCATTAAAGATATAGATGGAGATGTTATTGTAATTGTGCCTTCAAGAGCATTACTTTCTGAATATGTTATTAAAATAAAAAAAGTCACTCCCAAAGACATTTTGGTATTGCCCTTTATTGAATTCGTGAATATAAGAAGAACTCACAAGAGAATTTTTGTCATTACACCCGAAAGGGGGGATGAGTTATTTAAAAACATTGACAAACTAAATATCGAACTTTTTCTTTTTGATGAAGCCCAGTTAACAGAAGAAGGTATCAGAGGTATGAAGTTTGATTCTTTTGTCAGAAGAGTAGAAAAAAAGCTGCCTAATGCAAAAAAAGTATTTACTCACCCTTTTGTAAGTAACCCTGAAGCTCAATTAATTAAGCACAGTTTATTAACTGATAGTAGTTCAGAATCGTATAAACAAAAAAATGTCGGGAAAATATATTTAGAGCATAAAAAATCAATATTCAAATTTTTCTCACCATATCAAGACAACAGCAATGGAAAGATAAAGTATGATGGAGATATTGTTGAACATATTCTTTCCAATGGAGGAACTTGCTTAATTTATGTTTCTAAAGGAAAAATTTATGATTCTTCGTTCATGGAGACATATTCAAAATACTTACAACTATGTCCTGATATTACAGATCAAAAAGCATTAGAATACATCAATGAATTAGAAGAGTACTTCGGTACAAGCAGAGATAAACAGTCTTTAGTAATTTACTTGATGAAAAAAGGTATTGTAATTCATCACGGATCAATGCCATTAAAAGCAAGGTTAATTATAGAAAAATTTGTGAACGAAAACTATGCAAAGCTCTGTTTTTCAACTTCAACATTAATTCAAGGGATAAATATGCCTTTCGACCTAGTATGGATTAATAACTTTCATTTCACTGGAAACGAGAACAAAAAGAATTTAGACTTAAAAAATCTTATAGGACGAGCAGGGAGGACAACTTCCACCAAGAATGTATTTGATTACGGATTTGTTGTTGTGGAGTCTTCAAACAAAGGATCTTTCATTTCCAGAATAAACTCAGAATCGTCTATTTCAGAAACATCACTTTTGGATGAAACCAATGATTCTTTTGATGAAGATTTCATTGATATTATAGATGCTATTAGGAATGATACTTTTGATGTGGAACTAAATCTGACCAATACACAAATTGAGAGATTAAAATCAGATGACATTGAAAAAGAAGTTAAGTATATACTAGATAACTTGATGAATAACAACAAACCATTAACAGGTCAAGAGTATTATTCGATAAGTGAGAGTACAAGAAAAAACATCAAATCGTCGTTTCAAAATATCTACAAAACACATTTAAGAAGGAATGACTTAACAAGTGGAGAAAAAAGCGTATTAAGTGCCTCTATACCTGTTCTGTTGTGGCAAATACAAGGAAAATCTTTTGCCGAAATAGTTTCTCTTAGACATGCTTTTCTGTCAGAAAAGGATGTAAGACGAAAGTTGAGAAGACAATTGAGAAACGGAGATATAACAGATAAAGAATATCATACACAGCTTGAATCGACAAAAATTAGATTTTCTTGTATTGCTGAATCTTTGCCTAACAGAAAGTTCACGAAACCAGTCCCTCTTTTTGAGAGGAATCAGAGTGTAAAGGATATTGACTTTGATTTAATTATATATGACACATATGATTATATAGACAAGGTTATTTCACTTTCTTTAAAAGATCCTTTATCTGCTGCCTTTTTGCTGTACTATAACAAACATGCAGACTTGAGAGCCTTGTATTTAAGTAACTACATAACATATGGAACAAATAACCAAACTGAGATATGGTTATTGAAATATGGATTTACTTTTGATGAAATAGAATGGATATTACCGTTTGTTGAAAACATTAATGAACAAGAAATAATATTTAAAGAATCAATTGCTGAGATTTTTGATGATGAGTATAAAAAAGAAATAATAGAAAGATACATTTGAGTCTAGCAAATTGAAATCTCCGAACAAACTAAAAATGAATAGACACTGGGGTATCCCTCCCCAGTGCCACCACTAAAAAAATTCGATAGTACCTGATTTAACAATTTCTCATCAAACCTGTGGTGCGTATGAACTTTCTTAGTGGCAAAGATAGCACTTTTATTTGCGTTTCTTATTGAAACCGGTTTTCGGTGAAAACTCAAAAATGGTTTTATACTCCGCATCAAAAGCAATAGCAGCATCGAAAGGCTTATTTTCTTTACTCTTAAAACCTTTGATAGTACCTGTCTTGCCTTTGGTTAGCAGGTCTTTCAGTTGTCCGTCGGTCAGGTCTTTGCCCGACTTATTTCGGAACACGGTCAATCCGCAGTTTTCGTTCTGACACTTGGCAACCTTTTGATAAAATACTACCTGACCGTTTCTGCATTTGGGACACGGGCTACTTTCACGTTGGTTACCGCCACCTTCGATTTTAGTTCCCAACAGTTCAGTAGTAATCTGTGCGGCATAGACTTCAATTCCTCTGTGGAACGTGTCGGTATCCATTTCGCCTTTTTCAATGCTGTTCAATGCTCTTTCCCATTCGCCGGTCATCGAAACGTCCGCAATCTTTTTACTTTGAACAGCCAAATAGACAACTAATCCCTTATTGGTAGGAACAAGCGTTTTTTTCTCACGTACAATGTATTCACGGGAGAATAATGTTTCGATAATACTGGCACGGGTAGCAGGTGTTCCGATACCCGATTCTTTGATTGCTTCCCGCTCGGCTTCGTCGGTCAAGTCTTTTCCGCAGGTTTCCATAGAAGATAACAGGCTGCTCTCCGTGTGTAGCGGACGGGGTTTGGTTTGTTTCTCCAATAAGTCCGCTCCGTTAATGGGAAGCATGTCGCCATTGGAAAGATTGGGAAGTGCCGAAGCATCGTCTTCGTTTTTTTCTTCATCGGGAGTATTCAATACGCCACGCCAACCGGGGATAAGAATAACGCTGCCTTTGACTGAAAACGCAACGCCTGAAGCATCCAACGCAACGTTTGTGTTCTCTTTGGTGCATTTGCCCGAAAAGGCTTCCAACAGACGGGCGGCAATCATATCATATATAATACGCCCGTCTGCTGAAATGTCTTTCGGGGTATTTTCGGTAATTATCAAGGCGTGGTGGTCGGTAACTTTTTTATCGTTTACCGAACGTCTGTTCAAACTTGCTCCCGATAACGTTTTTGCGTAATTATCGAATGAAGCATGACTGGATAACTGACCGATAAGGGCAGGTATCTCGGCAAAAACATCATCAGAAATATAACGGCTGCCCGTTCTCGGATAAGAAATGAGCTTGGCTTCGTAAAGTGATTGTGCCACCGACAGAGTTTTATCCGCCGAAAAACTATGTCGGCTATTAGCTTCTTTCTGCAAGGTGGTCAGGTCGTAGAGCAATGGCGGCTCCTGACTTCCTTGCTTTGTTTCTACGTTTACGACGCTGACTGATTCTGACGAGCGTATCCGCTCTAAGATTGTGTCTGCGTCCTGTTTGGTGGCATATCGTTCGGTGGAGATAGCGGCAAATTGGGTTGCATCTTTTGCCGTGTGGAGTTTTACCTGAAAATAGGTTTGTGGCTTGAACTCTTTGTTTTCGAGGTAACGGTTGCAAATCATGGCGAGTGTAGGTGTTTGAACACGTCCCAACGACCATACTCCGTAGCCTGCCGATATTGATAATGCTCTGGAAGCGTTTACACCGATTGTCCAGTCTGCCTTTGCTCGTGCATCAGCAGAGTAATACAGGTTGTCGTACTCCTTTCCCGAACGCAGGTTCTCCAATCCGTTTCGAATAGCCTGATCCGTAAGCGAACTTATCCAAAGGCGGTCGAAAGGCTTGGTACATTTCAGATAATTATATATGTAGCGGAAAATGGCTTCGCCCTCACGACCTGCATCACAGCAATTTATAATGAGGTCGGATTTATTAAACAACTCCTTGATAACTTTAAGTTGCTTCATCGCACCTGCATCGGGTTTATACTCTTTGCCATCTTTAACCTGACGGGGCAGCAACTTAAATTCTGTTGGAAGTATCGGCAGGTTTTCAGCCTGAAATCCTGTGATATCATAATCCTGCGGCATTGCCAACCCAACGAGGTGGCCGAATGCCCATGTAACGGTGTATCCGATACCTTCCAAATAACCCTCACGACGGTTACTTGCACCAACGATAGCCGCTATATCACGGGCTACACTTGGTTTTTCTGCAATTATTACTTTCATTTACTATGGATTTTTTAGTGGTTAATATTACATTTTGTGTCCTGTGGTTTTTTTCACAGGCTTTTTAACTCCTTGCTGTTGCCTCTGTTCTTTAGCCTGGTTCTCCGTCGGGTTCTGCTGTCCTTTCTTCAAAGGTTTCTTTGAATATTTGGTTGCTTCATTGGTCTTACCTTGTGAATTGACGGCTACCTGCGTTTTGTTTCCTTCGGCAACTTTCACGCCCGCTCCTTGCTTCTTGGCTCGGTCTGGATTCCATTTGAAAAAATCAAGTTTGCCTTTTTCATTGTTTACCTTTACATAGGCATTAAAAGGCTCGCCCTTCGCATCTTTCAGCATTCCTTGAACATAGACGGATTTTCCTTCACGGAGCGAGTTCTGCTGCTTTTCATTCAAATCTACCCCTAAGAGTTTTTTAGGAATACGGACTTGATTCTGCTCCTGATTCTGACTTTGTTCCTGCTTATTATTCTGTTGGTACTTATTGCGGTCTAATCCGTCATAAGAGAAATCGTAACCGCCTTTGGCAGCATTGAATTGAACGTAAGCATCAAACTTTCGGGGATTGTCTGTGCCGATAGTCTTTTTAGAGGTCATGCCCTCTACCAGTATCTTCTTACCCTCTTTTAGTGCTTGTTGCTGTTCGGGAGATAACTCAGCGCCTTTCAAGTTCTGAGAAACGGTAAGTTTGTCAAGCGGCACTGCTTCCAAACGATTGGTTAGTTTGTCAATCGAAATGAGCGACGGCACTTTTTCGCCCGGTCTTGGTTCCAGTTCGACCACACGACCACTGTTACCTGTTGCCAATAGATTTTCCTTTACATCGTTTGGAAGCATAATACCCTGAAACGGTTTTTCCAAATCAACTTGGTTTTGATAAGGGTGCGGAGTAAACTTTAGACTGCCGTCCGGTTGCTCTTCCAATGATAGACGGGCTTTCATCGGATAGTCCACACCCTCGATTTTTGGGTTAATATCTACAAGATGCGGAGATTTATACCCATAGCTCATAGCTTTGAGTTCGCCTTCCAAATTTTCAGGCTTTATACCGTACTTCTGATACTCACTTTCAGGGATACGGTTCGTGTCGAATTGCTTAAATTCCGTTTTCTGTTCGCTTGTTGTTTCCATTTTTTCTTCTTTTTTCGTGTTTACTTGTTCTTCTACAGACTCTTGCTTAGTTTCCTTTGTCGATTGCTCTGGTTCTTTGTTTAGATACTCTCTCGGATCGACACGAAACTTCTCCAACTCCTTATCGCTAAGCGACAGGACTTTGTCAAGCATATCGACGGTAACTGCATAGAATCCCGTATGTGACGGGTTCTTTGCCTGATTAAAGAAGTTTTTGAAAAAGTTTTCGAGAGGATCTGCGTGCTTGTCGATTTTGATAAAATCGGTCTGTTTCGCCTTCAAAGGATCAACGGCATCAATCTTTCCTTTCTTATCAATGCCTTTCACAACTTTGAGTTTGTTGCCTTCTCCTTCATCTCGCATCAGGAGAACTTTGTCTTTCGGATTTAATTTTTCATCCATGATTAAACTGTTTTTTGTTCTGCATCAATATTAATGCAGAATAAAAGTAGGCTTAATCAGAGTGGTGGCAATCGTTTTTTAGAGAGGTGGCAGTATGTGGCTTCGGTATGGCAGTGTGTGGCGTTGGGGATACCAAAAATAGCAATGGGGACTTTTTGTCCCCATTACACCCAATTCTTTTTTGAGAGAATATATTAGAAAAATATTATCAAGCTAAACCGAAACTGTTCTATAAGTTATACATGTATTGCTGACATATATTTAGCCTATTTATAAGAATCTCGGTTCTTGTCGAGTTTAGAAAAAGAGCATTCAGAATTGTATTTTCCTTATCTTTACATTCTTCAATTAAAGCCATATTTTTACTCTGCTCGTCGTTTAATAATTTGATAATGTCATTTTTTAATTTGGCAATACAATTGTTTTCGTCGTGTGATATTTTGTCAAGTTGTTTGTTCAATTCCTTTTCTTTAGAAAGGGTGTCTGTTTTTCTTGAAGACATATCCATTAAGAATGTATTTTGATTATTTTTAATTCCAATGCTCCAACGAAAAAAAGAAATATTAGGAATGTCTTTAATGCAATTTTCCGCGAATATTGTCCCTAAATCCTTTGTTTCTATCATTTTAATTTCTTTCGGAAATTTTTCTACAAGCCATTCGTATTTTTTATCTGGCGTAATTATAGAATATATTATTCCACCAATATCGCGGGTTAAAAATTCATCTATAAACACTTTTCTCGGAATAATTTCCGTTTTCAATTTAGTTTGAATTTCATTTTTAGTATTCTCGAATCCTCGTATTTGTTCTTCGTACTTGTCTTTAATAGACGAAATATCACAATGTCGATATAAAGGATTAGAGGCATATTTCCATGATTGATTCCCATGACTTTTTAGATAGTTGTACATTTTCTCCACAACTCCAATTATATCACTTTGTATTTGAGATATTTCTTCATTCTTGGATTGAAACTCGTCAACTTTATTCTCTAATTGTTTTTTATCTATCAATAATTCAGATTGCTTTTCTTCTAAACAGTCAATATCAGATTGCATCAAATTAATTAGGGTCTGCTTATTTAATCCCAATCAGGCACACAATTTCATTTGTGGCTTGACTGGATAAATGTTTATATTTCTCACTTTCATCAGTTTCGATAGAAACGAGACAAAATAAGGCAAGGGAATATCCCTCATGTACCTGATCAGGTTCATCACAAAAATGATAGCCCCTATCCAACTGTTTGACGTCGTGGCCAATCTGG
>JABNAD010000303.1_pt1 | contig 34967 bp, 33 predicted proteins | sample 7240381 | NCBI WGS metagenome assembly JABNAD01 (sample SAMN11332834, study PRJNA596920) | anaerobic digester metagenome | biome: digested sludge; isolation source: digested sewage sludge-derived enrichment culture grown on H2/CO2 | place: Germany: Goettingen
GTCATATACCGTGTGTAGTCTGTACCGTCATATGCTTCGAAGCAAAATAGCACCACGCAATATGGTTTTTCTTTTAGCGTTGTTTTCTCCTTTACAATATACTCGGACTGATTGTCCAGCCATATTGTAAAGAATTTTGGAATAAGTCACCATAAGCACACTCAAAACAGAAGGCACACCAAATGCTCATAGCTTATGATGTGCGCGAAGCGGCCCAGAAGCTCGAAGCAGAAAACCACCGCTTCCGCAGGTTTCTGAAAACGCATGCAGATGAAGATACGCTGGATCAGCAATTTCTCGAGCTGCATAAAGAGCTTTTTGAATCATATGACTGCTCAAAATGCCGCAACTGCTGCCGCGCCTATGATGTATCGCTTGAAGATCGTGAAATCGCAGCTATTGCGGCAGCAAAGGGCTTTACGCCAGATGCACTCTGCAAGCAATATCTTGTTGAAGGCTTGTGTGGCTATCTCTATTACATTGCAATGTGTGAACCGCTGGCTGACGAAGAGCAGATACAGTTCTGCCGTGAATACATAAATCGCAACTGCAATCATTTTAAACAATTAATAATATCCTGTGGGATTTATCATATGTCAAGTGATGACATCAAGCTATCGTATGAACTGATGAGAGCCTGGGAAGTAACTAAAATAAACTGCGTAAAGACATTGGTATTTGACTCTGTAGCAAATGACTTCTGGACATTTTCCTCTCTGGTAGCTGAACCTTCAGGCTATTCTTTGTTTGACACTTTGGGAAAAATTGCGGCTGGAAATGAATTCAAGCTATATAGTCAATATTTTGCAGACCACACTACATCTAAATGTACACGCCAAAAATACAAAGATTTCTGTGATTTGTTTGGTTTTACCTTTGACGAAGCTGCGATAAGTTTGCTCAAGTCTTTTCTATCAGAAATGTATAAGCAGAGTTCCATCCAAGAGGCTGAGCGTGAACATAGAGAACTAATAGAAAACACCGATTTTTTGCCTGAACAAATTTGTATGATAAAAGAGTACTGTGAGCAACTTTCAAACCGCTTTTCTGATAGGTCTTCAGAAATAGTATCTGATCATATTACTTTATTCAATTCCAATGAATTCTGCTTTGAACTCTCTCGCAAGGGGAACGAGCGATTGCAGAATATGATCAAAGCGTCTATTCTCGCTGCTGTTTGCCGGACAATAATGCCTAACATACGCACGAGCGAAGTGAATTTCGGGGAACCAGTAACCCCTATAATTGAGGAATTGAAAGCGAGCATGGACGGCAGTTTGATAAATACAGCCATTGGTAGTAAAAACTGCTTTTCTTATCGTGAACGCAACGAAGAAAAACGGATAATTGAGGAATTTGGAGAAAACTTTCTTTCAGGAAATATACGAGATGCATTGTTCTTTATTTCACAGACCGGATTTTTTGTTGACTTTAACAACATCGATGTTCGCTTGAGGAATATTACGCGAGAAGAAATTTTAACAGAAAACACTCCAGACAAAAATGGAATATATCCATATGTTATTACTAACAGACTGATGGGATACTTTACCGAAGACGAACTTGTGAAATTCGTTCAGAATCGGCAGGTCATTTTAGAAGGAACATGTGATCTTAAGCACGGCTTTTCTTCTGATTGTATAGGCTATGGTATTATTCTTCGGCAGACACAGGAATAGTCTATTGGGGTAACCAATTATTTTGTCGTTGAAGATAAGACCTCTCTGAAAAATCTGTCAATTTCCGACCACTTTGAGAAATAATGTCAGTGTCTGTAGTTTGAAGAAGTAATACAGAGGTATGCAGGCTTCTTATAGCTTTCACATGCCTCTGTATCACTTTCAATCATATGAATTTGTATCGTGTTCATGAGGTTCAGGAAAACCTGCACCAAAGGATGCAGATACCGTTTGTGACACCTGTGCTGGCCCGTTGAATCTGCTGTCTTGTCCGTGATTCTCAAATACCAATGGCTGATGTCCATGTTCCTGCGCACGGAGTGTTCCAGATAAATTTTCCGTGCAGTCCATAACCTGCCCGCCCTGATCGTTGATGCAAAGCACGGAAGGAGCCATGTTGCCGCTGGCGGAGCCCTTTAGCGTAGGGGCAAGTTCCTTGTGATACCCAATGGTACCCGCACTGGGACCTGCACCCGCAGAAAAAGCAGCCACAAAGGTCTGCTGTTTCATTCCCTGTTGCGCGCCAAGCGCCGCTGCAATGTTATGGAGGTCACGTACCTCATCGCGCTGGTTGGCTGCAAACGCCATCGGTGGCTGCCAATCTGCAGCAGTTCCTTTGGATATGCCCGCCTGTACCCGCAGCGCTGTTTCCAGTTGCGGCGGCAACGGCTTACCTCTTTCATTTGCCCTGCGCAAGATTCCAAAGCAGGCTGTCTTGCTTAAATAATATCGTGATGGAACTGTAGCCTGCAAAATCTGCGACAAGGAAGATTCGACGACGTCTCTGGGGCACTCCGAGGTATTGAGCGTTCCAAGTGACCCAAGCCAAGGAGGATCGTACTCCCAATACGGCCCCAGCATATTGCCAGCGCCGGGCCGCAGGTCTAACAACATGAAGGTGTGGTTCTTCAATCTTGAGGATTTCCTCGATGACCGCTTGGAAGTCACGCCCCTGTGCGCTGGAGTATGCGCCCGGGACGTTTTCCCAGCATAGAAATCTGGGGCGAACAGAGACCCCTGTCCGCCCTCGAAGTTTATCTGCATTTCGCATCTCCTTTGCAATGCGAACCTGTTCCATGAACAACCCTGACCGGGCGCCTGCCAAACCATGACGGGTGCCCGCAACGGATAAATCCTGACAGGGAGAGCCGCCGCAGATGATGTCTACCGTTGGCAGCGTGGCTCCATGCAAACGGGTAATATCCCCCAGTTGAATCATGTCCGGAAAATGATATTCTGTCACCGCCATGGGGAAAGCTTCAATTTCGCTGGCCCACAGGGGACGAACCCCATTACGGACGGCGGCCAGCGGAAACCCGCCGATGCCGTCGAACAGGCTGCCCATGGTAAAAGGCTCTGTAATGTCTGCGTTATGATAAATTTCTTCCGTGGTTACCTGCCTCCCATTACTTAATTGCCGATGCAATGACACGGGTGGTATTGACTGCAGCCTGCGCCGTATAGACGGCAGACATGACATTGGCACGGGTGGATGTATCCATGCCGAAGGCCCCAGCGATGCGGGGAACCTCCCCAGCAGAAAGCATCAGGCCGAGACCCAGAAGGGCGCTCTCCCGAAATGCCATTAACCCTGCCACCAGAATGGTGGATTGTAAAAAGGCCGTCAGGCATAGGCCGATCACTTGCTTGCACCATTGAATGAAGCCGTCTGTGAAGCCGCGGGGGATGGAGAACATATACAGGCTGCCCACCGCAATCTGAATCAGCAAGATGCCGCCCCGCTTGAGATTGGCGAAGAACACTTTGATGACCGCATATGCCATGAGAATGATGCAAAACAGCAGCATAAACGGGCTGGTGAGAATGCCGAGGCCAAAGTGGGATTGGGCCATGATTTCGCTCAGCGTATCGGCGGCGCTGAGATCGGCGATAATTTGGGAGCCCACATCGCCGATGCTGCTCCCGTAGCCGGTGATGCCTGCCGTCAGCGTGCCTTGTAGGGAAACGGACAGCTCATACAGGCGCACCGGCACGATGGTGAACAGGCTTACGGCCATAAATCCCTTGATGATGTTGATGGCTATCTGCTGGATATTGCCCCTCCCAGAGGAATACTCAATCCCACATTCAAAACAGGAAACCACCAGACTTGTCCCAAACAGCGCCCACGCCAGCTGCGAGAAAAAGAGAACGATGGCCTGCACCCAGTCCATCTCGAATAGTTCCACGCCCATGTTGCCCATGGTGGAAAAGAAATTGCCCAAAAAGCCAACGATTTGGCCGTAGAACCAGTCCGTGAGATCGTCCATCACCGTGGACGCTACAAAGTCCCAGATAAACAATGGCTATATCACCTCCCTGCCGCTTAGAGTTGCTGGCAGGTCATCGTCGGGGCCTGAGACGGTGCCTGCTCCAGCCGGAGCTTTTGGGCAATCATGCGCTCAATGGAATCTGCAGAGTCAAAGCGGTACAGATTTTCATTGACGTATTTACTTTCGTGGTATAGTAGCGCCCCGCACAGCTCACCCATGATTTTGCAGGCGTCCAGATCGGTGCGGAGTGTTTTGATTGTGCCGATGTGGAGCGATGGCCGGTCGCTCTCGTCAAACGAGCCCTTGAGGTAGCAGTCGATGTAAATGCCCTCGCAGCCAAAGCCCATAGCGGGTAGCATATTAAACTCATAGCTACACAGCTTGGCCTCTTCGTATTCCTCCGGCAGCACATATTCGATGATGGTGTCAAACCGGGCGAGGTCACCGCTCTCTCTGGCGCAGTCTACGATCTTTTCAAAAAGCTGGCCGCCCGTCATGCGCTGAGATTCCATGTCCTGTCGGATGAACCGCGTATGCTGCTCTGTCAACCAGGGGAGATTTACTGGGGAGCACACGCTCTGGAATAGCTCATCCATGCTGTGGCACTCTCTCGGCAGTTTGTTCTTGAGTTCGGATAGCTGCGCCACATCAGTTTTGCCAAGAATATATGCCAGCAGGCTCAACTCCTTCATTCTAACTTCTTGCGGCAGGCTAGTCTCCAACGCCTGATTGAGCGCCGCATCTGGCATGTCAAATGACGGTGTTGCTTTGCCGTAGGTCAAGAAATACGGCACAGGGCTTTTCAGAAATTCTTCTGCACGCAGTGGCAAGGATAGTTTCTGCGTGTCACCACTGCGGGTGGTCAAGGTTACATGGCTCATAATTTTTGCCTCCTATTTGTGGTTCTGTTGATTGATTTTCTTCTGCTATAAAAAAGCACCGGGTTGCCACATTTATAGGCAATCCGGTGCTGCAGGCACGAGGTTTATTGAATTATAAATCAAGCTACGGTATAATGGCTTTATATCTAGCATAAGCTTCGTTTTTTATACTTGCTACGCTATTGGCATCTAAGGCGAAGTAAAGAATAGGTAGATCAATTTAATTTGTTGATGATAAATATAAGAGTTGGGAACGGGGTTACTATGAGTTATTTTCAGTTTGATGGCAGTCAAATATACTATGAGAAAGTAGGAACTGGTGAGCCTTTATTATTACTGCACGGGAATACGGCTTCCAGTAAAATGTTTGCACAGATTATTCCGACTATATCTGAGCGATATACAGTTTTCACTATGGACTTTTTAGGCTGCGGTCAGTCTGACCGTTTGGAAGAATGGCCGTTTGATTTGTGGTTTCAATGGAGTGAACAGGTGGCTGCTTTGTGCAGGCATAATCACTTGGGAAAAGTTTATGTCATCGGATGCAGCGGTGGTGCTATTGCTACCATCAATTTTGCACTTGAATATCCGGATATGGTTCATGCTGTTGTGGCTGATAGTTTTGAAGGTATTACAGCAAACGCTTCTGTCACAGAACAGATTCGCATGGGACGCAGTTTTGCCAAGCAAAACGAAGGCTTTTGCAAAATGCTGAAAGTAATGCATGGTGATGACTGGGAAAGTGTACTTGATGCAGACACCGAAGCGGTCGTTGGTCATGCACAACATATCGGAAAGTTCTTTCACAAGTCGTTATCGCAAATGAAACCAAAATTACTTCTCACTGGAAGCAATGAAGATGAAATGTTCCCAAAAGGCCATTACGAAAAGCTTTTTGCGGAGATCTGTTCTCAGACATCGAATGCTTCAATGCACATTTTTGAAAATGGCGGGCATCCTGCAATGATAAGCAATGCCACGGAATTTTTGGCTCTCAGTGAGAAGTTCTTTGCAGAAAGCAGAAAATGTAATTCACATCGTGGGGGCAAGGGTAAGGCAAATGCCATTTTCATATAACAATCTTTGGAAAATGCTAATTGATCGAAATATGAAAAAACTCGCTTTTCGAGATCTCGTCGGCATCAGCAACGGCACGTTAGCAAAATTGGGGCGAAATGAACCAGTTTCTATGGATGTTCTGGAGAAAATCTGTCTTGCTTTGCATTGCAAAATAGAGGATATTGTGGAAATCATGGACGGCGGAGCTGAATAAATTTGCACGAGACTTGTTTCAACCGTAGATTTATAAAATCGGGTCTGTTATGAACAGACCATGCTGGCAAATGAGGCATTTTGATGAAACTTTTAATCCTATCGGATTTACATTTTCAGGAGATAAACGACAGGGAAAAAATAGATGAAATTACAGGGCTACTGATTCATTGTCTCAGACTTAAAATGCAGGGCGACGAAGATGTGGACATTGCTGTTTTGGGCGATATCATCGACTGTGGAGGGGACCAGAACAGCAACGCCTTGAAATTTGCACAGGCCGGAAAATTTTTAAACACCTTAAAAGAGCGCCTTGGCAATGTTCGTTTTTATTTTGTTCCCGGAAACCATGAGCTGGGAAAAGACGGGCTTGTCCCGGAATTTTATGAATTTTGTGATCGTTTTATGGAAAATAAAAGCTTTCATTTTACGCCGGACAGCTCTGTTTTCTCCGCAGATCGTGCCGGCTTTCGCTTAATCTTTGCCGATTCTACGCTCTCCCGCGACCATCAGGGAAACGGGAAAATAGATGTCGATCAAATCAAAGCAGCTATGAAAGCGGACCGTAAAAATCTCATTTTTATGCACCATCCGCCCATGAAAAAAGATGGCACGGATCGAGAGATTGAAAATCCGGATGAGTTGCTTGGAACCCACGCAAATTTTTTGTTCTACGGACATCAGCACGGATGGGTGTCACTCCCGGATTATCTGGCGCAAGATACAGACATCCATTCCTTAGGGGCGCTCTTTCAAACCGCGGGTCATGCAAAGAATGATTTTTTGCTGTTGGACCTTGCCTGCGGACGGATTAACTACGCTTATCGCTATGACACCAAGGCAGGAAGCATTCATGCAAAACTGCTCTATCCGCAAAAAGAAAACAAGAATTCAGATAAATTGTCGCTGACGATTCCTGAAAAAAATGAAAGAGCCCTGATAAAATCTTTTCAAAAACAGCCTGCGACGGATACGCTTTTGTCTGCTGGTATTTCGTTGGAAACAATGCTGCGTACTGAGAAAAATATACTCATTTCGGCGGATGCCGGTATGGGAAAATCCTTTTTGTGTTCTGCAATTTACCACAAGTACCACAATAATGAGGAATACTTTCCTATTTGGGTTAATTTAAAGGAGCACAGCCTTGCTTCCGCAAGAGAACTTTCGGAGTTGGCTCGGAAAAATACCATTGACAGCAAGACGCCTTTGCTCATTGTAGACGGGCTGGACGAAATGTCCGAAACAGATGCGATTTCATATGTTAGAGATCTCCGCGCGGCAGCGGAAAATCCGGAAGGAAAAATAATTGTCACAACGCGGACAACCCATAGATTTACCCTCCAGGACTTTTCGGAGTACAGCATTCTGCCGCTTACAGAGAGGCAAATTTTCGAGGTTGCAGAAGAAGCGATTCCCGAGCGTGCAGGAGCTTTTATAGAACAGCTTCAACAAGCGGCCGAATTACGATCTCTGGCAAAAACGCCAGCCCTGCTGGAGATGATGCTGGAAATCTACCAAGATCATGGGACGGTTTCCATGGGGGACAACCTTTTTGCGCAAATCATTTCTCTGCGTCTTAAACAAGGAGATGCTCGCTACCCTGCTGGTTATGCGGATTCGCTGATGGGAAATGAATACCAGATTCGAAGCACATTGAAAGAAATTGGGTTCTCCTTACAAGCACATCAAAAAATATTTATGGAAAATGAGGAGTTCACGAGAGATTACCCCCGTGAACAGCGTGACCTGCTGCGAAAAACCAGCCTTCTTGTGCCGCGAGAATCGAACCAAATGAGCGTCTGGGAATTTGAGCACAATAATTATCGGGAATATCTGGCGGCGGACTTTCTGGGAGAGCTGCCATTTGACAGGGTTTTGCAGGTGATTACCTGTGACGAGGCCCATACAAAGCTGCGGATTTCCTGGATTCACGCGGTGTCCTTTCTATTAAATATATGGGGCGGAGACGAATTAAAAGATTGGCTTTTGAACCATGCGCCAGAATCCATCTTGCAGATGGAAAAAGGCCGCTTCACCGAAGAGGAACTGCTTTCTGTCTTTGAACGGATTATGGAAAAGTGCGAAATGGACGATCTTCCTGTGTATCGATACTTTTCGGACATCGGTCATTTTGCCTCTTTTTTTCAATGTTCAAAAACCATAGAGTGGATGGAGCGTCTGCTGAAACAAGAGAAAGGGGCAGCCGTTACCATTAGCGTACTGTATATTCTGCGGTATTGCAGCTGCTTTTACGGCATGGAACAATCCTTGATTGCTGTGATTTTGGAAAAGTATTTTCTGCAGGACACCTCGGAAAATTTAATTGTATTTTCCATTTATGCACTACGGTCACTTGGAGCGTCGGACTTAGCGAACGTTGTAAGCGCGGTGATGAATCGTCTAAAAGAGGATTCACGCGAAACAATTGTCGGTGCTCTTTGCAAGATGATTGAAGCGGCAAGTGTGGCAGACTGCTATGCGCCTTATCTGAAAACAGCATTGACGAAGTGCAGCCGTTCTGACAAGGATTTTAGTGTGCACAGGAGCATTACATCCGCTGCGGCGTCCTTTACGCAATGGGAAAATATCCTGGACGCATTGGATATCATATCGGACAAGTCGTGGTATGGATTTTACTACGGCGACCTGTTTGGGGAGCTGGTGAGTAAGCTAAATGACATTTCAGAGTGCAGAACGGGAGAGGGGCAAGCCCGTCTGGTAAGCTTATTTATAAAGGTCTCTAAGCATGGCGATATAAAGAGATCCCAGCAAATAAGACAACTTTTTGAGCGTTATGGTATTTTAGAGGATGTTTTCAGGAAAATTCTTGCGATGGATCTCCGTGGATATGATCTGGTGTTTGCGCTGGAAAATATCATGGATTGTGCTCTGTGTCCGATTTTAATCCAGGGATATCAGGCGGGAACGGTAGAATCTGGCAGCCTGATGCAGTATGCCGGAAGGCTTTCAACCGCTTCTCCGATCTTCTGCGCGTTAGATGAGGCTGTGCTTAAAAAAGAGGGGAAAAGAATTCTTCGTAGCCCTCGCGTGGATTATGAAGCGCTTCGTAAGGAAGGAAATCAGCGCTATTTTAACGCACTATTTGATAAAGATCAGTTTGCGGGACTTGCGGCGGAGGTTGAAGCGATTCTGCCGCCTGCACTCCACTGCGGAGAGCTAATTGACGCATTTTTTGACCTGTCGGAACGGAGATCAGATCTCGAACAGGCTGTATGTTCAATCCAAAACGCCGGAGAGAAAGGCTGGACGATTTCTGATTTTATGAACAAGGTGAACTGGGACTCCTTTTCCATCGAACAAATTGCTTCCACGCTCCAGCAAAACAAAGAACTGATGGTTTCCGATGCGCAAAGGGAATATATTCGTCAATCCTGCGAAAAAACATGGGCAGAGAATGATTTTGGCCAGTATGGTGCCTCCGCGTGCAACGAGAAGCTGCTTTATTTGGCGCGGAAAGCGGTGTCTCTTATGGATCTCTTTTCGCTCCCCTATTCAGACGAAACGCTGTTGGAATTTTTGATGCTTCCATGGTATGTTTTTGATTCTTCCACCAGCACTGGAGAGTGCAAGGCTTTGGAGTACGTCACGCTCCACATAGCAGATCATGAAAAACTGCAGCAGAGAGTGTTGGAAGACATCGCCAAAGGCGGCTTATCGCCAGATGCTGCCCAGACGCACCTATTTTACTGTATGGAGCAACATTTGCCGCAGGGGGAAACATTGGCGATTAAGTTGTTTCAAAGCGAAGAGGATGCTTCTGGCGTCCTTTTGCATACAGTCGCTGATTATTTGATTCAAGAGCGTGGGAATGACTTTGTGGACGGACTTATCACAGAGGAAACCAGTGATGAATTGCTGCGATATCTGGCGATTAAACTGACGGGAACGCATCCAAATCTTCTGGCGGCGTTGGAACTGAAAAATAGTGCAGATCCAAAGAAACTGCTGTTTTTGGAGGAATTGATTTCGCTTGGCAGCATCTATGGCATTCGCACCTATACTGCCCTGGCAAAGCAGGAAAAAAGGATTCCCGATGAACACAAAGATTCATCGAGAATCCCGGAAATAACAGAAGCAATCCGCAAGGTCTGCACTATTGATTGCCTGGAACCGTTGATTGATTTAGGACGGGTGGCTTTTTCCGAGGATTTTCAAGATGCTCCTCTTTTTGGCCTGTGTCCCTGCCTGCATACAGCGTTTGAAAATTTGATTGATGCAGACTGTTCAGCTGTCCAGACGCGACTAATCGCATTGCAGGAGGAAACCCCCATTGAAAAAAAATTCAAATCATTCTCCAGAGATCTTCTGGAAACCATGAATACCAAACAGAAACTGGCGGAAGATCAACCCTGGACTTATCAGAATATTAGACACTTTCTGAAAGAAATCTCTTAAACGTAAGAATCCTTCAAAAAGCAGGCCATGGAACCTTCAAATATTTGAATCAATTCAATATCAGAGACAGACTGTACATTGGCTGAGACAAAAGTCCTACCGATTCCACGCCTGTCTCTTTTTTACTCTTGAATTGTCAAGTCAAGTGCGACGATTGATTAAAAAAGACTTCATGAGATGTTTTCCAACCCAAGCATTTGCGAGGCCTGAAGTTGAGCTTTTTGATAAACGCTGCGATATCGCAGTCAGAAGGCAGGGCGATATCAAAAGATTTTGGCAGATACTCTCTGAGCAAATCCATTGGTGTTTTCATTTGTACCCCGCCGCCCTGGAGTATGTGGATCTGGAAAGTAAAATGGCAAACCGTCAAGCGCATCTGTTACACAGCTGTGCTTGAAAAATTCTTTGCCGCGGTCAGGTGTGATGGTCTTGCGTTTTTCTTTGTTAGACCGGACGGCAATGCAATCATCTCATTGGTAACGAGCATTGCAGTCTTCTTAGAAACCTTTCCAGTCAGTAAGTACCCGCTACATCGGTCTGTGATGGTAACCAGACAGGCAGAACCCGTTTTCCCAGCGACGGTATCTGCTTCCCAATACCCGATAGCCAGACGGTCATCCGCCTCCTGAGGACGCTCCTGAATGCGGTTGCTAATTACTATTTTCCCTCGAGCTTCAATTGTTGCTTTGTGATGTCTGGTCTTCCCGCGATGGCGCAATTTTCTGATTGTGCCACGACTTCCTTTGGAGCGCCGCTGTTCAGCGGTGTCAAACATTCCGGTATAGATTACCCAGTAAATAGTAGCATAGCTGACTGTGTTATATGCTGTTTGCTGAACAAAACGATTTGCTATTTGCTCCGGTGACCATTGTTCTTTCAGAAACAGCCGCATGATCACTTCTCGAAGCTTCACATTCGACAGTAGTTTTTCACGCCTGCATTTTTTGCGTTGGTTTCGGTACTTGTGCTCTCCGCCTCTGCTGCCGAGCATCCGTGTGCTGTGTCCGTTGCGTGTAATGACGTTAAGCACTTATGTCTCTTGCTTTGCAACGTTGCCCTGAGGCGAGCTTGACGATTGCAAAAAATTTCATTTCACAAATGGACTCGTATTATAGGGGCGCTGTGCGATAAACAACACAGTGCCCCTTTTGTTACAGTCCCACGACCGACCAGAGTATCCTTGCAAAAGGACGGTGGTCTAACTTTAGGTTTCATAACGGTGCCCCTTTCCATTGTTCATAATTTGAGAGTTGAAGCTCTTACTTTAATATGGTAAACTTATTTCATATAATTACCTGTAAAATATTTTTTTAACGGTAGTACGGAGTTTGAACGCTCAGGGAGCGAATTAATATAATCTTGCTAAAAAGGCCTATATTCACTGATGCAACCGGAATTCAACCTAAAGTTGCGTGATAGTTGGTAGTGACAATTAACTGCTTTTGTTAAAATGGAGCCAACACAAGAAAGGAGAACTACAAAATGAATATTAGCATTCCATTTTTACTTGGAGGTTTTGTGATCTATCTCGCTATTGCAGCAGTTATAATCATCCTTGTTGTACTGGTTATCCGAGCGCTTCTGAAGTATATCCGTTCTGGTAGCGTGCGAAAGGAAAAAGAAAGGGTAACAAGGTCGCTTGGTGAAGCGCTGAAGGAAAACCGTACTCGCTGCAAAATGACGCAGGAATTTGTAGCGGAAAGTATAGGTGTCAGTCGGCAAGCCGTATCGAAATGGGAAAGCGGCACTTCTGACCCAAGCACTTCAAATCTTCTGGCTCTCGCAAATCTGTACGGTATCTCAGCAGAAGATTTGCTAAAAGAAGTTGAATAACTTGGCATTAGCATAATGAGCACACCCTCTGCTAGTACTTAATTCTGCCTACACAGTAAAATCCAGCTAATTACACAAATAAGGCACTGTACTATTTGATTTAGCACAGTGCCTTTGCTTGTTATACACCGAGTATTTGCCAGATATACAGTGGGGCGGTCAGTGTGAACACCAGACATGCAAATAGGATTACTGGTCCCTCCCACTCAAACATACCTTTTTTTCGATAATCAAAATAACTCATGCCCAGTTTCGCAAAGAAAGCAATGGCCAAAACCATATCCAACGCAGGGAATACGACTTTGTCTACAACTGTCTTAATTTGCTCTGCCGCTGTTTTCCATGTACTCTCCACGGCACTGGCCACATCGCCTGCAGCAAATGCCGGAACGCAGCACAATACTGCAAGGGCTACCACAGTAATCAGCAAATAAAATGCCTTTTTGTGATTCAAAAGATCAACCTCCTAAACGATTGGAGCGCTGCCATGCTTGGCAGCGCTCCTTTTTTGCATGACGAATCAATATCCCGTTCTCGGCAGCTTCGTGCTGGGCTTGTATATGGTAGTCACCCAGCGGGAGACTGCCATGATCCACTGGCCGTTGTAAACACCGCCCACGTCCGCGTTATTGACCACGGTGCTGCCGCCCTTGAGCCATTTGCTGACGGTACAGGTCACACGGGGCGCTTCCACCTGCCGGAAGTTGGCAGGCACCACGCCGAACACCACCATGAACTCCGTTACTTTTTCTCCAGAGGCGAGCCCCAGCGCTGAAGGCGAGGCGTCCAGTACATAGTTCGTGCTGGTGCTCAAGTTGTCTGCCAGCGTGCGGTAGCTGCCGTAGCTGTGAGTCGTCTTATAGACCACCTTGTAGTTGCCACGCACATTCCAAGTGCCGGTGACAATCTTATCCAGCGTGGCGTAGGTGGGCAGTGTATCCCGCCAATAGAAGGAAGTCAGCGCCGTGGTGGAGTTGTTGGCAATGTTGGTGAAATCGTAGCGGATGGTTTGCCCCGGCATAGCCTGCGTGTAGCCTCGTTTGGTAATAGAGACGTTGGTAAACAGGCTCTTATCCGTCACAGCCAACCGAATGATTTGACCGGCAAACTCAATTTCCGCGTCGATGGGCGTGGCATCCAGACCGTAGTTGTCCGGCGCGGTTTTCTCAACCACCGTGTAGCGGCCTAAGGGCAGCGGCTTGGAAATGGCCACGCCGCGGGCATCTGTCTTGATGGTGTCCACCAGACGGTTTGCCCGGTTATAAACTTCGTATACCGCACCCGGCAGCGCCGTGCCTGCTGCCCAGCCGTTGACGCTGTTATAATCCGCCGAGGTCTTAGTCAGCTGAATCTGGCCTTTTTCCGCCGTGTTCTCCCATTCAATTTCACTGGAGTCACCGTAGCGGACATAGACCGTTTTTTTGCTGTTGTCCAGCAGGTAACCTTCCGGGGCCTCGATCTCCCGAATCTGGTATTTGCCACTTTCCAATCCCTCTACATAAATATATCCGTCCTGATCGCTGGTGTATTCGCCCACAGGATTGCCATTGGCGTCATACAAAACGAAGGTTGCGCCGTACAGACCCTCTCTGGTATCTGCGTCCACCTTGTGAATGATGATGCCGGAGAGCTTTTCGTTGGTGATGGTCAGCGTGGCGGTCCGCCCGTCCTTGACTTCAATATTGTGGGGCGTGGTATCCAGCTTGTAGCCGCTGGCGGCTTTCAGCTCCGTGACGGTGTACCAGCCGGAATCTGCCTGCGGCAAGGTAATCACGCCGTTGGAATCCGTGGTGTACGTGCCGACAATCTCGCCGTTCATATGCCGGACTTCCATCTGCACGCCCTTAATCCGAGCGCCCGTAGAATCATCTGTCTTGATAATCTGCAGGCCGCCGATGGGGGTGTCCTTGAACACGATGGTCTGGGTATCGCCCGCGGTAATCGTAATGGTGCGGGTGGGATCGTCAATGAGATAGCCGTCAGGAGCCTGTGTTTCCGTAATAACATAAGCGCCGGGGTTCAGGCCGGTAATGGTGATTTTACCGTCTGCACCAGTGGTAAAGGTACTGTCGGAGCTGATGGTTCCACTGCCGCCGCAGCCAATATTGCCATTGCTGCCCACCTCGCAGCCTGCGGCGGTGGTGACGGTGAATTCCGCACCGGACAGCAGCGCATTGGTTACACTATCCCGTTTTTCGATAATCAGCTGTCCCTTGGGCGCGTTGGTGAAGGTCAGAGAGACGGTCTTGCCCGCCTTGATGACAGCGGTCTGGGGCGTGGTATCCAGAATGAAGCCGTCCGGTGCTTTGGTTTCCGTTACCACTACGCTTTTGCCGGGTTCCAGACCTTCGATGAGAATGGAGCCGTTTTCGTCGGTGGTGTAGCTGCCGTTGTCATTGCCAATAAGGGTGCCATCCGCGTAGGTTACCTTGAACTCCGCACCCGACAGAACTTTGGCACTGTTCAGAGAGCAGACTTTTTTGATGAGCAGACTTCCCAGCGGACTGTTGGAAAACCGCAGCGTGACAACATCCTGATTCTTTCCAGTGAGCACCACGGTCTGGGGTGAAGTGTCGACTACATGGTCCGCGTCGCTGGCGATCTCCTCCACGATGTAGGTACCTGCATCCAGTCCGGTGACGGTGAAGGAACCGTTGGCGCTGGTCTGATAGGTTCCAATAACCGTACCGCCCGTACCGGAGGTGCCACCCAGATACCGAATTTGGAAGGTGGCTCCCGCCACCGCAGCATTGGTGACGGAATCGTACTTGTAGACCACGATGGCGGACAGCGGCATATTTTCAAAGGTGACGGTCTTAGAGCTGTTGCCCGCCAGATAGAATTCCTGCGTGGTGGGGTCTGCAATGGCATAGCCGCTGGCGGCCTGCATCTCCGTCACCCGATACCAGCCTGCGTCGATGTCAGTCAGAATGATCTGACCGTTTTCATCGGTGGTAAAGTTTCCAAGGTCATTGATCTCACCGGTGAAGGTGTTGCTGGAACCCCGCAGGACATGGAACTTGACCCCCGCAATGGGATTGCTGGTGATGCTGTCCACTTTGTTGATGGTCAGGCTGGGCTTCACAGCATTGAAGAAAGTTAGTGTGGAGGTTTGCCCTGCAGCCAGCGCCACGGTCTGGGGCACATCGCAGAGAATGACGTTGGCGGGAACATTGACCTCCGTCACTTTGTAGCTGCCCACAGGAATGCTTTCCAGAAAAATACGCCCCTTGGCATCTGTGGTGGCAGAGGTGGAATAGCTGCCGTCGATCTGCTCAATTCGGAAGGTCACATTGGCAATGGCCTCGCCGGTGGCGATGTTGCGTTTGAGAATTTCAAGGCCAGGTTTCTGGTAGTCAGTAAAGGTGACGGTGCTGGCCTTTCCAGGTTGGAGCGCCACGGTTTGCTCCGTGTTGCTGACCACATAGGGTTCCGGCACGGACTTCTCCCGCACCACATACACGCCTGCGTCCAGCGCGGGCAGCTTGGCTTTGCCATCAGTACTGGTGGTGACGGAGGTAGAGTAACTGCCGGTGACGGACTTGACAGAGAATACCGCGCCTACAATCGCCTTACCGGTTTGCGCATCCAGCTTGACAATCTCCATATCCGGCTTTTTTTCGTTGGCAGCAGTGACCGTGTAGGTTTTGCTGCCGTCCGCCACATCCACATAGACCTCGTGGGGCGTGGGATCAACGGCGTAGGCATCCGGCGCAGCGGTTTCCACGAAGGAGTACAGTCCCTCCACCACACCGGTGACGGTAATCTTTCCGCTGGCATTAGTGGTATCGCTGCCGATGTTTTGTCCGTCCCGATAGATATTGAAGGTACAACCCGCCAGCGCTGCACCACCCGTGGCGGTTTTGGTCAGGGTGATGCTGGTTTTGGAATGGTCTTTGAAGGTCAGCGTCACCGGCGTTGTCTGATAATAGTAAAAGGTCTGGGGCGTGGCATCTGCCACATAGCCTGCGGGGGCAACGATCTCGGTTGCTTTATAACTGCCGGCTTCCAGACCAGTGATGATCACGGAGCCATTTGCTCCGGTAGTGAAAGTTGACTGGTAGCTGGTGTTGATGCCCTCCACCTTGAACTGCGCCCCGGCAAGGCCTTTGCCGGTGTCAGCGTCCACCTTCTTGATGGTGATGCCAGAATCAGCGTCCGGCTCGTCTGGCGTTGCCGCGCCGGGATTCTCCGGCACGACGGTGCGTGTGGCGTGGTAGGCGAAGAAGGACTGCCGACCGGCTACACTGGACTGTGCCAGCACTGCCCATTTAGAGGAATCGACCTCCTCAATGGTGGCGGTGATGCCCTGCTGGGCGTAGGCTTCCACCTGCGCCTGCAATGTCTGATCCTCGTTGGCCTTTTGACCTAGCATCCAGTTGTAGTAACCAACGTACTGCTCATAGGTATCCGCATTGGCAAAGCCGCCCGCGTCAATGTCGCCGGAGGTATCGCCCTTAGCGGATTTGTCCGACTGGTTATCCCACAAATAAGTTTGGAGCGCCATAAAGAGACTGCCGGGGATGTCGCCGGTATAGTCTGCGATGTAGCTCATCATCCATTTGGCGTTCTCCAGAACCGTGGCGTTCATCTCGCCAAGGCCGGTGCTGGCAACCGCTTTTTTCAACAGCGTGTCCGCATCCTTACCGGTGGCGCTGGAATAGCTGTAAGAATTGAGAAAGCTGGCTGTGCCATACCGATAGGAATAGCCCAAGTCAAGACAGTAGAGGTACTTGCCGTCTGCCATGGGCGGGCGATAGGAATAGGACGCCCCGGTAGAGGTCAGGCGGGTTGTCCAGCGGTTGGAGTCGGTGGTAGGCGAAATGCCGGTGCCGGAGGTGGTTGCCGCCAGTGCCGCTGTCGGCAGCAGTGTTAGCACCGTCATCAGCGCCAGAAACACCGATAAAATGCGGGTTTTCAATTGTTTCATGATCTGATTTCCTTTCCTTGATAAAAAGATAGACGGTGCATTACTGCACCGCCTTTGCTGTGAATTTTGTTATTTGAGCGTATAGACCTGCGTGATAGTGTAGCCCTTGTAGAGAAATTCCTGCACACAATACCAGGCGTCCTTGCCGTTGTCGTTGACACCCTTGGCGATGCCCACGCCGATGGCATTTGCCTTGGTTGAGAGCATGTTGGCAAGGTGACCGTCTGAGTACGCCCAGCTATCCACGGTCGCCTCTGCCAAGGATTTGCTCCGTTGGTCGAGGTATAGTTGGGCGATGCGGTTGATGTTCTCTGCTACATACCGGCAGCCCGTAACGGTGCTGTACTTCGTTCCGTCTGGCCGGGTGTGAGAATACGTGGTGGTCGCAGCCATCTCCTCGGCGCGAATCTGTGCCGCCTGCATCAGATTCTCGTCTACTGTCAGTGCTGACAGGCCGTTTTCTCTACGCAGGTCATTGGTCAGAGATACGACTTGATTTCGTGCAAATTCCACGTCCACCGGGGTATCCTCCACCGCAGTGGTCGTGGACTGGATGTTCTCTGCGGTAGAACCGCTTGCTGCGTCCGATTCCGGCGCTTCGCCGGTGTAGGCAGTATCGCTGTCGATCTGAACGCCGTCGTCCCAGTAGACGTTGAAGCCCATCACTTTTCCAATGTCCCTCAGCTTCATATAGTTGTTGCCGTTGATGTTATAGACTTCCAACGTAATCTGCTGCCCGTCCAGATAGACAGGATTTGTGGAGGGCGTCGCTGTGACGCCTGCCACCGCCGCAGAAGCGCCGCCACACAGGGCAGCGCCCAGCATCGCTCCCACAGCCAATGTTCCCAAATGGTGTAGTTTCCGTTTCATAAAAAAGCTCTCCTTTACAAGTTGATGTTACAAGCACACCATACTCAAATTTCCACCGCAAAGCTATGGAGCAATACGGAGAAGAAGCAGCGCAAAACGAAGCGATTTACACAGCCACCGCCCGGACGCACCAGCGGTAAGCGCTCTGATCCCGCACACAGGTATATAGCGTCAGGCAATCCTCCGTGGTGGGGTTGGTGGCGCTATCGTCCGTTTCCAGCACCTTTGCCACGCTGGTCACCTTATAGGTACGCGTTCCCAGCTTGGTAGTCAAGGTGATTTTGTCGCCGGTGTCCAGCGTATGAATCTGCCCGAAGTAGCTGTTGGTTCCCCGATTGTGAGCCGCCAGACAGACGTTGCCGTCCCAGATGCTGGTATCGGTGAAGTGTCCCACGCCTTTTGCCAAAGTGGAGCTGCCAGTGCCTTGATAGATTTTTACGGACAAATTCACCGCAGGGATTTTCAACGTGCCCAAATAGCCGCCGGAATAATAGAGGTCGCTGGTGACCTCGGTAAACTGCGTAACTGCCGCCTGGTTTCCGCCCGTGGAAGGGATTGCCGTCACGTTACTGCCGATAGTTGCTCCCGCAGTTGCCATGCCACCGGGAGCCAAATTGGGTGTCAGGTACTCTCCGCTGCCTTTCAGATTGCCAGTCTCGCTGCCAAAGGCGGGCGGAATCAGTGCCGCATTTTTACTGCAATCCTCGTTGACCGCCATGCCGGTGGCTGCGGTCTGCACCACGTCGATGGAGGTGGGCTTTCCAAAATCACCGGCAGAGGGGGCGTCAATGGTGTACTCCACCGCGCCTACGGGAACGGCCAAGGCGAAAGCCAAAACGACCGCAAAAAAGAATGCTTTTCTCATGCTGTTTCCCTCCGCTTCTTATAGAGAATCCCCGCCGTGATGCCACCGCCCAACAGGACGAGAATCACGCCGGGGATGAGAATGTAGCGCCACTGGAACGTAAATGCGGGTTGCTCTGCGTCCAAAGTCAGCGCCGGTTCTCCCTCAAAAATTGCCACATACCGCACCCGATTCAGGGCAATGTGGCTGACAGTACCGGTATAATCTGCCGTGACCGTGTAGCCCTTCACATAGCTGCCGGTGGTGGAGCCGGTATAGGTGGCAATGGCGGTAAATCGGTCCCCCAGTGCATAGTCGTCCACGTTGGCAGTATTGTCCGTCTGCCACTGGACATCCTGCAGCGTCAGGGTTTTGCCATTATCCTCAATGCTTTTCGGGATGTACTGGGTATCCTGATTGTCCAGATTGGGATAGGACCGGGTGGCGGTCAGTGCCTTGGTGGAAGTGCCGTAGCCCGACGGCTCCACCTGCACGGTATCCAGTCGGAGCGTCAGAACGCCGGTAAGCCCGTCATCGGTGACGAACTCCTTTTCCTGCGGCAGAAGCGTCAGCACGGATTCCAAATCCTTTTTGTCACTTTGCAGGCTGACGGTTTCCGTCTGTTCCCGGCTCTCATTTTCCGGCAGCTCCTGTTTTAGCAGGTCTTGCAGCGTGTAGTGATACCCGTTCTGCTCGAAATCCGAGCGAGGAATGCCCGCAGGATCAGCCTCCGGCGTCAGGTCATAGATCTTCTTCAGCTCTGTCTGTTCCTCGTTGCAGGTGATGGAAGTGGGGTAGCAGACCGCGGATGGTTCGGCGGCCAGCGCCGTAGGTGCAAGGGCTGTCACCAATACCAGCGACAGCGTCAGCAGGGATAAGATGTGTTTCATATTGTATTCCTCCTCAAAAATTCTCACAGCCCCATTTGCGGAGCTGCCAGTTGACTGGTAATCTCAGATTGCTGCTGTTTCATCGCCTGATCGTAAGCGCCCAGCACCGATTCAAAAAGGGCGGCTCGGGCGTTTTTCGTGCAGGGGTAGCAGATGTCCTGATATTTGCCTTGAGCCTTGTAGCGGGGCATGGAGACAAACGGGCCGTCCTTGCCCTTGACCACCCGCACACCCTTCACGGCAAACAGGCCGCAGACAGTGACATTGGCATAGGCCAAAACATCGGAGGTGGTCTTTGGGAGGTACACCCGTACCTCAAAGGGATTCTTTTCAGACATTGCAATCACTCCTATTCTTCGTATAAATGCGGTGGGTTTTCTGCTGTTCCAGCAAGGCAAACTCATTGGGTGTGACCTCCAAAGTAACGCAGGTTCCATCCTCCGTCAGCGCATCCACCCGATATTTTTCCACCAAGGGATGCCGATTGAAGCCCTTTCTCCGCTGTACTTCTGCCATGGAGACCCAGCCGACGCCGGCGAGATATGCCGCTTGAATGGCGCTCTTGCTCTGACCATTCGCCCAAAGGCGAAGTGCCTGCAGCTCCGGCCGTAGGACAGCAATCGTAGGCGCCGGATAGATACAGCCTCGGTCGAGACAATAGCGGATGCCAAGAGCTGCCACGCAGCGGTTGGACAGCAGAATCAGTTCCGTGTTGCCCTGCCACTCCGGACGATGCAGGAAGTCTACCATCAGCACATCCGTTCCCGCCAAATCATCCGGCAGCAGCGGCAGACAGCGCACCAAATCCCATAAATGCCCCTTGCGGATGACGCCGAGGGCTTTCTCCATCGTGGGCGGCAGCGCCTGATACTGCTCCACCGCAGCGGTCAGGGAATCAAATTGAGAAAATCTCCACGCTCCGCCTTGAGGACTTTTTCGCAGGAGCCGCAGATCATCCACCGTATAAAATGTCATTTCCACAATCATCACTCCATTCTCATGCAAATATCCGACGCAGTCTGACTGGGGCTTTGCAGCTCGGTCAGCTTTTCCTGTGCCCAGTCTGGCAGCAGCTCCTCTTTGAGAATTCCGGTGAAGTTCTCCCGATTCCACCGTGTTTTCTCCCCGTCACCAAGGCAGGTGGCGTAGACTGCGCGCCCGGAGGAGTCCGGGTTACAACCAAAGCCTCCAGTGGCGTACCACAGCTGATCTTGCGGCGACCAGTGGCTTTCCTTTAACACTTGCGGGGACAGTACCAGCACCCTGCCTTCAAAATCCTGCCGTCTGCCATCCGGGATGCACTGCTCCGCTTCAAAAATACCCAACTCCTGCACCGCCTGACAATATTGATTCACGAAGCCATCCAAGACTGCCGGGTGGCTGTCCACCACAAAATCCACATTTTGATTTCGCCCTGTATGGGTTTCCTCGCCGGGGATAAAGGTGCGCTTGGCCCATTTTCGGTTGTCCATGCTGAATCGTGCGTCATAGTCCTTATACTGCAAGGTATTTGCCAGCACCCAGTTGACCCGTTTGAAGCCGAACTCGGCAATCACGCTCTTGGCGCAGTCTGCATTCAGATACATTCCGTCAAAGTCATGGGCAATGGCGGCTGTGATGGCGTCCCGGCAGGCGATGTTTGCCTTGTGGCTATCTCGCCAATCCGACAAAGTACCTTGCCGTCTGGCCTCGGCGGCAGAGTGTGGATAGAGATACGGAAATTCAGACGCCATAGACCAAATCCTCCTCTCGAAGATGCTCCTGTAGGTTTTCCATGCAGATGTTATTCTCCCGCAGCGCTTTCAACAGTTCCGGGCACAGGTCGCTCAGGTCATGCTCATACTCCGCCTGCACAATCCGAATTTCTCCGTTGTCAGGATCAACCGTATAGTCCAGCTTGGCGTCTGCGGGGATATTGGCATCCTCCCGCAGCTGCGGCGGAATTTGAATTGTGCCACCGCCGTCATCGTGGTATGCCTCACATTTTTCTCCGTGGGCACGGCAGGCGGTACAGCTGCCGCACTCGTCTGCCAGAATGGTCATCAGGTAATCCGCCAACTCCCGCAGGGACTGTGCGGCACGAATCAGCTCGCTGGCGGTCATGGTGTCCGCCAGCACTGCCACGCAGCCCTCTGCGGCAAAGGCGTGGGGGTGTTCGTCCACCTCCATCCGGCTGATATTCAGCATGGACAGCGGCAGGGCATAGTGGTTGTCAGTTCGCTGGAGCGCCAGCTTTGTGATAGGAATTCTCTTTTGCATTGTTTGCCTCCCATAATTCTTTATTTGGTCTGTGGATCAAGATGTATTTTTCTTTTCCGTCACCTCCTACGGCGTCATCGAACATGGTCATCTGCTGAATATGGCGTTGGGGATCATAATTGGTCATGATGATTTCTTCGTATTTGCTGCCAGCCTTCTGGGACATAGAGTTATGGCGGTCGGTGTGATAGATATAAAAATCCCGATAGAGCTTTCGAATGAAGGGACAGTCATTGTAGGAAACCATCACGAAACCCTTGCATTTTCGCAGGCGATGATGAAGTCGGTGATGGTCTGCCTTTGTAAATTGCACCTGATAGCATTTTTCCGCCTGAAAGTACGGTGGGTCGCAATAAAAGAGCGTGTTTTTGCGGTCATACTGGCGAATCAGTGCTGCAAAATCCTTGTTTTCCACCACCACATCCGCCAAGCGCCGGGAGCAGTCCCAGATGAGATGAAAGAAGTGCCGAATGTCACAGGGCTTTCCAGCAAAGGAACTGGTTGAGCCGCTAAAGCTATACCGGATGACCTTATAGTAGGCGGCTGCCCGCTGCACATCGCCCAACTCCGCCCGTTCCAAAAGCAGGGCGCGTGCCTCCTCAAATTCCACAGGCGAAAGATACTGCTGCGCCAAATCCAGGTTTTCCTGCAGATAGTCATCGGTGAATTCCTCCTGCCGGAGAAATTTCAGTAATACCGAAAAGCCGTCACGAGAGTTGAGGGGCAGAAAGGCCAACTCCCGCAGCAGGGCAAAGGGACGCTTTTTAATGCAGAAAAAGAGATTGGTCAGGTTGCTGTTAAAATCGTTGTAAATTTCGATGCAGCCCTTGCGAATGGGGCGGGATAGCAGCACCGTGCCGCTGCCGCCAAACACGTCTACAAAGCGGTTGACCTGTGATGGGAACAGCTTGCTGATGAGCCAGAGCAGCTTTGCTTTTCCGCCTACCCATGGGAAACAGGACTTCAATCCGTATCACCGTCCTGTACTGCGCCGAATGCGTCTAGCGATTGCTCCAAGCCACGGATGGCACTCTCCAATCCTGCCGCCATGCCCTTGAGCTGGCGGATGGTGGTGTAAACCTCTCCGGCAGTCTGTGCATAAAAATATCCCTCCCGGCTGCTGCCGATCGGGACGCCTTTCCGACGCATTCGATTGACCAACTTGCGCAGATCCGTTCCGCTTAGATTTAGCACTTGCTCCAGCTCGGCGCTCCGGACGGTATACCGCCGCCCGGAGCACGCACCTTTTAGATACGCCAATAGTTTTTCTTCTCGCATTGATGTTCCTTTCCGGAGCCTGTTTTTCCGAAAAAGAGCGCAAAAAAGAAGGGGCCGCTTGTCCCTTTCGGAAAAACGGCTCCTTGTCATAATCAGATGTTATCCGTTTCGGATGAGAACGGATACCCCTTTTTGCTGTGCGTATTGAATTGTATTTTTGGTTCCACCGCTGGAACCGTTGCAGATCACGATGACACGGGCGCTGTGGTCCACCATCCATTCATTCCGCCTTTGGTAGGAGGAATAGGAGAAACCACTGCAAACTGTGTGGATAAAATTTGCCTGCTGCAAAACAAGATTGCGCCTGTCTCTCCACTCCTGCGACCAGTTGTCGCCAAACCCCTGAAATGGGAGAGCGCAAATCAGATGAATACCAGGATTTATAAGTTGTTCCTTTAGCACTAACTCTGCCGCAACGATGTCCGCACCTCTCGCCATGCCTGAGATAAACGTGGTGAATCCATCTGCGATTGCATTGCGAATCTCCTCGCGCAGTAGATCTTCCAGTTCTTTTTCGGAAATGCTGAGTTTCTCCGGTCTGTGTCCGGTAAAGCAGCACCGATGCTGACGCAGGTCTGTTTCGTTGCTCATACAGACACCTCCTTCGACATTATTTGCTCAAATCCGTGTCGATTGCAGTCGAATCAATGTTCTCCCTGTGCATGAGCTGGAAAATCTTCTGCGGTTGGGGCGGGTCCCCACCAGCCGCTTTCCATCCCGCAAGGAAGGCGATGCGCACCATGGCGAACAGCGCGGTTTCCGCTTGATCATATTCCCGACGGTCTATGAAGTCGCCGAAGGCTTTCTCAAAATCGTTACTCAGCACGTGCTTCACCTCTTCAATAAATACGGTATTCCGTATTAAACGACATTCTACCATGATGCTTTTCAAAAGTCTACGGTATTCCGAATGTAATTTACTTTAAAATAACACATAATGATTTCGGAATACCGTAGATAGGGGTGAAGTCATGGATCATAGCAAGGCCGTTTCTGAGCGCATATTGGAGCTGTGCAAGGAGCGTGGTATTACTGTTGGAAAACTGTGCAGCACAGCGGGCACGACTGCGTCCACTGTCCATGATATTGTGACAGGTGAAACGAAAAATCCGAGGGTGTTTACATTAAAAAGACTGTGTGATGCCTTGGGAATTACGCTCTCAGAGTTTTTTGATACCCCAGAGTTCAACAATATGGATATTGAAATTGATTAAGCGTCCGCATCTGCGGACGCTTTTCCTATTCCATGGACATATCCCCAAATTGTTGGGACTGATTTTTTCCGATGTAGGCACTCTCGCTGTCTGTCAAGAAGAATCCGTGGTTCTCCAACAGATTGACGGCGTACTCCTCATACTTGAAGCTGTTTGCCACTCCGGGCGGCAGGACGATCCCCTGATTCACAAGCTCCTTTTCGGCGTATTCTCTCAGGGTGGACACCGGAACCAACTCGTAGCGGTTCAGGTTTTCGGCAATATCCAACGCTTCGGCAAGACTTGTGCATCCCTCGTATTCCAGTGCACCGGTGTACAGTTCCATAAAGTGTGCCTTGCCTTGACCATGCTCGTCCAGAACGAAGCCAAGATTTTGTCCGTCGTAGATGAGGTCTGATGGACGGTCATACTGCTCCATCAGATTGCCAACATGCGGCAGAATACATTGCGCCTCCAATAATGTACATTTGTCTACGGTTTTGACGCCCAGCTCATCCAGCGTAATGCACGTTTCATCGGGTTTGCCATCATTGGCATCCCCATAATCCGGCAGGCGCAGCCATGCGCCGTCCAGACAGCGCGGGGAGGCCAGCTTCACCTTGACGCTCCAGCCGTCATCCATGCAGGCGGCAAGATTTGTCCCATCGTAGCGAAACGCAGGCCCTTGATTTAGATATTCCACATAGCTGTCGCCAACAAACAGGCCGGGATGCTCGTCCTCGTAATTTCGGCCAAGCTGCTCCAGATCAATGTACTCCTCAAGCTTCTGCGGAAGCTGTGCGTCATAGCAGAGGGCGTAGCGCCCCAGTGCCTCATAGCTCCCAGCGGGATAGCACACCTCATAGTCCGGCATGGACTGAAAAATGTTAATGATGTCTTTGGCATCGTATGCGAGATTTTCCATCAGTGTGGCACTGAGAATTAAGGACTCTCTGCTCGACAGGGTTTCCATTCGTGCTTCCAGCCACTCTTTTTCTTGTGGCGTTCCGGGGAGCAACTTCAATGTGTCATAATTCTTCATCACAGTATCTCCATTCCGCCCTGCTCTTGAAAGGGAGCCATCATGGGCTGATAATCATCCCGATCCATTCGTCCATAGGGAGTTAGCACGGCGTTATCCCGTTCCAGTAGATCCCGTCCGTATGCGGGCAGATTTAAATATTGCTGCAAATGCTCCGCGTCGCTGCTATTGAAAATAGCATTTAGCTCGGAAATTGCTGCATCCTCTGGGCTCGAGACCGTGGTATCCAGCATGAAGTGATCCAGATTGTCCAGCAGTGCAGCGGCACTTTTGAGGTCAGCACACTCCGTGACAATCAGCGCCGCTTTGTATCGCAGCAACTCATTGTCGGTCATGGCAGACAGCCGCTGGGCAAAGTCATTGATTTCCTTCACACTGCCGGAAGCTTCGATTGCCCCCATCAGCTGCGGAATCCGGCATTCAAGGCAGTGGAAGGAACAATTCTCCATGCCATCGAACGCCTGCGGCTCATCCGGCAGCTCTAAAAAGTTGTGCCGTTCACCGGTCAATTCCAGTAAAATCTGGTAGTCCGGCTGATGGGGCATAAGATCAAGTGAAGAAGAAACTTCCTTCAGATCTGTGTGCTGCACCACATAACCGCGGTCTGTGAATACGCCGCCCTCACCGATTCGAGTTTCCCGCCCGATCTTTTCGAAGTCTAGCAGCTCGAATATCGTGTCTGGAAGCTGCTCTGCCTCCGGGATGAAACCGTTCTCGGCGTGGAATCTGCCAAGCTGGGAATTATCCAGTACATCCACCACATGGCAGCAGTCTGTACTGTAGGCAAGGTCAATGAGCCGCGGCACTTGAATGAGCCTTTGCTTTTTATCTACCTCCATTTGAACTAGCCCTTTAAAAGAAATCCGCTGCCGTTCGTCCAGCTCCGAGAGCTTCTGCGCCAGCGCATTCAACTCATAGAGACTGGCATTCCCGGAGAGCAGCGGTGCCAGCCCTTCAAAATCGAAATACTCGTTAATTTGCAAATAGGGCGATTCGCCTTCGCTCAGCCGCAGCTTGTCCAGCGCATCCAGCAGCTCGTAGGGTGTTGCGGGTAAATCCAAGTCCGCATACGCTTCGCTGTACGGCGTGGCGGCTCTGGCGAGGTACACGTTGAAAATCTTACGCAAAGGTCATCCCTCCCATCTGCGGAGTATCTTGCGTAAAGCATTCCTGTTCCGTCTGGATGCTCCAATTATTATCCTGCCAGAGGTGGGCGTAGAGCTGGCAGTCACCGACTTTGATTTCCCGCTGCTCGAAGCCCTCACCAAAGCCGTCCGAAGCCTGTCCACCGGCAAAATCTTTCAGCGCCTGCAGCTCGCTTGAGGTCAGCTCGCCGATCACCTGACATTCCGCCACACCCCACAGCCGGTTGTCCCGCGCTTCCACCCGAAAGAACAGCGACTGTACCTTCTGACGTACCTGCTCGTTGTCGTCGTAATATCGCATCAGTCCCTGCGTACCCTCGCCCGGCAGATGATTCTTTGCGATTGCCGCCGAAATGTTATCCACAAATTCAAGGGCTGTGTGGTTGTCCAATCGGGTGGGTTCGTTCTCATAGTCGCCCCATCGGTTGCGTTCGTAGCAGTCCACCGTCATGGGCATATACAGCTTGAGCAGGTGGGTGACCGGCGGCAGGACGGTAAGACTGTCTTCGCCCATCACAAGACCAAGCCCCCGACCATTGTCCCACTTCACATGGAAGGTGCCTATATCGTCGATGGAGGTCAGGGTGCCCATGGTACCCGGCTCCACCGGGTGGTAGGGGTCTTCCATTTCCCGCAGGCGAATGCGTGAGCCTATGGGGTACTGTTCTCGCAGAAATTTCAGCCAGTTTTGATCAATTGTCATGTCATATCCCTCCGAATGTCAAAATGGGGCCGGACTGCTCCAGCCCAGCGATGCTCAACTGCAGGCGCTCTGTGGCTTCCTGTATAGTGGGGTCACCAGAAAAGCGGGGAAGCCCTCGTCCAGACGGGTTTCGCCGTCGTGAGTGATTGCGAGATAGATCGTGGCAACATCGTCCTTGGTGACGCAGAGGTGCTTGCTGCCGCAAGCAAGACCGTTGAAGCGGTCGATTGTCCCGGTGAGAGACTCAGTGTCATGCCGGACTTCACCGTTGCAGTCGAAGTTCTCCACCACAAACCAACGGTAGCTATGGAGCAGGTTTGGGTTCTCCGCATTGGTGAGCGCCTGACGGCCTTCCTCGGTCAGGCCATAGTCTTCCAGAGGACGTGGATTTTTCTCACCGAACAGGTCATAGAGAATATCGTCCGCGCCCTTTCGTACGGCGGGATCGTCCGTCAGCACCTTGTATTGGAAGCCGGAAGATGGCTTGTACGGCAGTTCGTTCTTTATGACCTGAAGGAAGATTGCCGGGTCGGTGTAGGCAAGCGTTTCTCCACTGGCGAAGCTGACCGTGCCGATGATTGGCTCTTCCTGCATCATGTTCAGTTCCTGCTGGCGCTTGTCAAAGCAGGTCAGATATGCCTGATAATCTCCGGGCTGTGGATTGCAGCGCAGGCAGTAACGGTACTGTGCGCTTTCTGCCACATAGCCGTACTGAGCGCTATTCTCACCCAACTTTCCGCCATGCTCGGCGCAGTAGCTGGACATGGAGGACAAATTCTTCAGCACAGTTTTGCGGAATTCACTTACCACGCTATTCAGTTCCACCTTGAACTCCGGTGAGTTTAACGCCTCGTCGCCCCGCCGCTGCCAGGTATGCCAGAACTCCTTCCCGCCGTGGCCGAAGTCCATGCGAACATGGCCGATGCGGCCCAGTTCCGCGTCCTTATCCGGCGTCATGGCATAAAAAATGCCCGCCTCATCGGGAGAGGCGGGACGCAGAGTGTATTTTTGATTGTCCTCGGGGTAGTTGAGACCACGCACCTCGCAGAACTCCGCAAGGGTGTACTGATCTCCCAAGAAATCCAGCCGTCCCTTCAGGGGACGGGAGCCTGACTTCGGGATGGTCACGGGGTCATGGGTCAGGATGGTTCCGGCGTGGTTGACAACAACCTTGGGTTCCACAGACACAGGCTCACCGGGGTCGTAGTCGCTGCCCCGCAGGTCATAGGCGAACCAGCCCTCCGGCACAGTATCCCGGTCAATGTGGGCACTGGTGAACAATGCTGGCCTGCCGAACAGCTCAACATATTCAAAGTTTTCTTCTCTGATGTCTATACTCATAGGCGTCCATCTCCTTTTTGTTTTTGTAGCTACACAACATACCACAACGACGCTCTGAAAGCCATATTTTTGCTATAAAGAAAAAGTGCAAATCCTTCTTCACGATACATTGGCTCTGTGCTATACTAATTGCTGTTGTGAGGAAAGGAAGGGAGACCCCATCATGGTATACACTTGTGAGAATAAGGATTGTGGATTTATTTTTGAACGATATGGAGAAACGGTTCGATGTCCTGACTGCGGAAAGCTGCAGATCCGCCCGGCTACTGAAGCAGAAATTCAAGAGTTCCGTGTGCGGCTCTCCACGAAAAATTAATTTATCTGTTACGAGGAAGGTTTTATGTCAGTTTTAATTGATTTTGACGCATGCGATGGTTGCGGTGAATGCATTGATGGTTGTCCTGTGAATGCATTGGACATTGAGGGAAGTCGTATTGCCTGGAGCGAAGAGGACTGTATTAACTGCGGTACTTGTGTGAAAGTCTGTCCGGTACAGGCGCTCTCGCTGCTTTCTGACTAAGGGGGCTCCATGCAAATGAAGATAACCGAAAATCCCGCAGAACATAGGCCGCTGACAAACCGTGATTTATTTGAAAAGCAGATGGCCATGCTAAAGGTGTTTCTAGACCACGGAGCCATCTCACAGGAGCAATACGATGTCAGCGCCAATGGTTTGATAGAAAAGATGCATTTACAGCCGAAGGAGTGATCCTTTGGCTGTTTTCTTATGCTACTCCATTTTCATCTGCGGGCTTAAGCTCTCCACCGGATCGCCTTGTAGCAGTTCCTCCAAGTCGAGCGTGCCGTGATAGGCCACATAGCCACGGTCAGTGAAATCGCCGTGTTCCTGCTCCATGCGGTTCTGACCGTATTTGGTGAAGTCAATGTACTCGGAAAGATTGTCATCGTATTCAAAGTGACCAGACTCCATGATCATATATTTGCCGTATTCCTCCGGTGTGTGCACTTTGGGGGCATAGTCAAACCGCTCCAGTTCCTTTACCAGATTGACTATTTCACTGGCCTGCTCCGGTTTGGCAAACTGCACCACTGCACCCAACTTTTCACGGTCAAGCTGGCTGAGCGGCTTGATAATGCGGCACATCTCATTGAGATCGGAAAGACTGTCATTTTCAAAATCCAGTGACACATCTACTTCATCCGGCAAAATGCTCTCAACGAATCGCAGACGCAGATCGTCGTAGGAGTGAATCTCCGCTCTGGCCATGGCGCGAGCCTGCTGCGTCTGCGTGATCGGTAGATAGAGGTGTGTGCTGGGGCTGCCTGCAGAAGAACGACTGGAGCACATCTCCACCTCCATGACACAGTTCTCGTAGAGATATTCCGGGAAGTGTCGCCCGTCATAGAGTTGCGCCATTTCAAAATTGTTGTCATAGACCACACCGTAGGGCGTGACCCGCCCAACCTCGCCGTCAAGCAAATTCCGTGCGATGTTGGGAAAGGCCTGCTTTTGCATTTCCTCAACCGATGCACAGTCGCCGTTCATGGTCAAGTAGTGCCTGCGTCCCAGATTCTCCAGATTGCTGAAATCTGTGACCACGGTGACCCGCTGGCAGCAGAAGGTCAGGTTGATGAGTTCATCCACGCCATGCAGGTCGAGCCGAGAAGCCATGCCCTGAAACTGCGCCATCTCATAATTATCCAAGCTGTCCAGCCGCTTGGCGAGGTAGTCCAGCTCGTCAAGATTCGCATCGGTCATCTCCATCTGCTTGAGTGCAGGCCAGTCGGTGCGGATTTCCTCTATCCGGCAATCCCTGCTAATTGCATCGCCGATTTTCATTGGCTCCAACAGTTGAATCGTGTGGTCATAATCTTCCCTTGGAATCGGAAAGGGAATGGTAATGACTCCAAATTCAGAATGCCGATCATTTGCTAACACTGCCTGAAAGATCATGTGCGTTTCTCCTTTTGTCGTATTTTTGCCATTTCCGTCCGCATACACGCTCCATCTCCGCGCCAGCAGATGAAGCCGTGGGCAGGGTAGGGGCAGCCTTCGCATTGTTCTGATTTCGTGCAGACGGGCTGTTCTTCCGGTTCTAAAGGGGTACCGCCCACGATCGGCGTTGGACGGAATAATGGGTTTTTATCATGTTTCATAGGCGCTCCTGTAAAAAAAGCCGACGCCCTAAAAAAGAGCGCCGGCTTAAAATTTCATGCTTTGGGAGAGGGGTTCTTCGGTCAGAGTCTGCTGCTCAGGGAAAACTCCCTGGATTTGCTCTTGGATTTCCTGTATGTCCTTTTCCTGTTCATAGGTCAGCTCCGAGAAGTTCTCCAACGTATAGGAGCAGCAGTGTGAAATCTCTGCGAGTTGTTCTTCTGAAAAAAGGCACAGGCCATTAAAAAATCCTGCGCGCTGCGCAAAATCCCTTAATGCCCCAGAAAAATTGCCACCGTAGTAATGCCCAACGGTCAAGCCCTGGCGGTCATAGGTACGCTGCCATGTCGTGAACTGCACTCCATGGGAGCTTTCCATTCCGCCAAGCACCACGTCGTCGAAGGACGCCAGCAGGCGATAGGACATATCCAGCCCATCCGCTATCAGCGGTGGAGCAGGCTCCATCAGCGTCATGTAGCGTTTGACCTCTGCGGCAATTTGGCCTGCCCGGTCACGAAGATCACCGGCAGTCAAATCGCAAATTTCGTCGCGGGTGAGAATCATCCCGCCGCTTTCAGAAATGGCTCCAATACGTTCTCCGTTTTTGAGGATGGGCATGATACCATTGTTTGGCGCACCATGCTCCACGCCCTCCCGGTGAAAGCGCAGAGAAAGCTCCCGGAAATAGGCTGTGCCCTTTTTGGTTTCTTGCTGTTCCATATTCATAACTCCTTTCTTGGCTTAAAAACGAAAAAGGGCGCCGATTTCAATGCTGGTCAAAGCCAACAAAAACCGGCACCCAAATTCTACGATAAAAGAAATAGAAAAGCCCTTTCTGACTGCGTCAAAAAGGGCACAAGGGACTCTCATTCAGTTTGTTTTCTCCGGAAAGGGGTTCGAGTCCGGTAGATTACGGAAAACACGTCAAAAATATCTATGAAAAACACTTCAAAAAATGGGCGTAGAAAAAAGCCGCAACCCCTTGATACATCTGGCTTTCAGGCAGAAATATCTAAAGTGTTGCGGCTTTCTGGAGGTGACACCCGGATTTGAACCGGGGGTGAGGGTTTTGCAGACCCTTGCCTTACCACTTGGCTATGTCACCGTAGACTCTTATTATTATATGCGATCAACTCAAAAAAGTCCAGTAAAACCGCAAAATATTTTAAGGGAATCTGAATGCCCACACTCGTGTGTGGGCATTCAGATTTGGAGCGGGCAACGAGGCTCGAACTCGCTACCTCCACCTTGGCAAGGTGGCGCTCTACCAGATGAGCTATGCCCGCAAATGGTGCCTTCGATCGGAATCGAACCAATGACACGAGGATTTTCAGTCCTCTGCTCTACCAACTGAGCTACGAAGGCATATGCGGGAAGTGGGGCTTCCCGCAGGAAAATGGCGACCCGGAACGGGCTCGAACCGTCGACCTCTAGCGTGACAGGCTAGCGTTCTAACCAACTGAACTACCGGGCCATAAACTTTCCAAGAACTGCTCTTGCCGTCAGACACATGCCCAACATCCCCTGAACTTGTCCAAATACACTTGGCAAATCGGCAACGCAGACTGCATACTCCATTTAAACCCTTTGAATTTTAAATGGTGGGAACAACTGGACTCGAACCAGTGACCCCCTGCTTGTAAGGCAGGTGCTCTAACCAGCTGAGCTATGCTCCCGGATATCGTCCGCGTTTGTCAGACGGCAAAAGTTATTATACAAAAAGGACCCCGTTCTGTCAACCGAAATCGAGAAAATTTTTAAAAATATTTTTAAAATCGTGTAAAACCCTTGCGCGGTCAGCGTTTTGCTGAGGTGAGCAGTTCCTCTAATTCCGCCTTTGTGAAGGTTTGAACCCGATCACAGAAGCGGCAAGTCAACTCCGCACCGCCTTGCTCGTCGATCAAACTGCGCAGCTCCGCTGCGCCCATAGAGATCAGCGCCCGCTCCATACGCTCTCTGGAACAGGTGCAGCGGTACTCCACCGGACTCTCTTCCAAAAACTCCAGTTCAAAATCCGGCAGTGCCGCCCGCAGCATGTCCGCAGGGTTCGGATATTTCTCCATCAGAGCAGTGACGGCTCCGGCCGCCATCAGGCTTCCCTCCACCTTGGAGATCGTCCCCTCTCCCGCGCCGGGCAGAAGCTGAATCAAATAGCCGCCCGCTGCTTTCACGCTCTGATCCCGGTCCACCAAGACCCCAAGGCCGCAGGCCGTTGGAATCTGCTCGGACTCCACAAAATAAGCCGCCAGATCCTCAGCGATCTCGCCGCCCATCAACCCCACGCTGCCCACATACGGCTCTTTCATGTTCAGGTCCCGGATCACGGTCAGCGTACCCTCATGGCCCACGGCACTGCCCACGTCCAGCTTGCCGTCCGCCCGCAGGGGCAGATCTGTCGCCGGGTGATCCACGGTCCCTCGAACGTTGCCCTCGTTGTCGGACACGGCCAAAACCGTTCCCAGCGGGCCGCCGCCCTTAAATTGCAGCGTCACGCTGGCTCCGTCGCTCTTCAGGGCGTTGCCCATCATGGACGCGGCCGCCAAAGCGCGGCCCAAAGCCGCCGTGGCCACAGGCAGCGTGCGGTGAATATTTCTGGCCCGCTCCGTCAAATCGCGGGTGGAAACCGCCGCGGCTTTCACAAAGCCGTCGGCGGAAATTGCTCTTACGATCTTGTCGCTCATGTGTCGCTCCTCTATCCTTTTTCAGCGGTCTTCGGCTTCCGGCAGCGGAAGATCACGCGGTCCTCGTCAGGCCGGGGCGCGGTCTGGCGCAGGTCGCCGGTAACCCGGATGTCTCCAAAGCCCGCTTTTTCCAGCATGGCCCGCAGCTCGGCCTCCTCCCACGCCCGCTCCCGGTGCTCTTCCCAAGTGCGGTCCCACGTTCCGTCGGGGCGCAGGCGAAAAAGGTCTACCCCATAGGTGCAGACCCTCGTCTTCTCTGAAAAGCTCGTCCGCCATATGCAGTATGCGTCGTCCGTCTCGTCGATATACAGTTCCCCGTCCATACGGCGCAGCTTATAGGGCGTGTTCACGTCGAACAAAAACACCCCGCCGGGGCGCAGCCATCTGCAAACGCGATTCAGCGTCTCCTGAAGGGCTTTCCCGCTGGTCAGGTAGTTCAACGCATCCAGCGTGGATACAACGGCGTCTGACGGCTCCAAAAGCCGCAGACGGGGCATAGACTGATGCAGCAGCAGCGGGCGCTGCTCTTCCGGCAGCGTTTCCGCCTTTTGCGCGGCTTGCGTCAGCATCTCTTCCGACAGGTCTACGCCGGTCATCCGATAACCCATTGCCGCCAGAAGGCAGGTAATCGTCCCGGTGCCGCAGCCTAAGTCCACCACGGTTTCCACCGGCTGCCGTTCCTTCTGCAAAAGCCGGTTCAGATACGCCGCCCGTTTCCGGTAGCCCACGTCCACCGTCAGCTCGTCATACGACCCCGCGAGAGACTGATAACTGCTCATTCCTTCTCCAGACGCTCAAAAACCTTTTCGTAGCCGCCCACGCCATAGCTCAAAGAGCGGTTCACCCGGCTGATCGTGGCGCTGGATGCGCCGGTGCGCTCCAGAATATCGTTATAGATCATTCCATCATGCAGCAGTGTTGCCACTTCAAAGCGCTGCTCCATGGCCCGCAGCTCCGAAACGGTGCACAGGTCCTGAAAGAAGTTGTAGCACTCCTCCTCGTCCTTTAGCAGCAAAATTGCCTTATAAAGCTCTTCGCTCTTTTCCTTTTTTCCAATCTTGACCATTGCAAGCTCCTTTCCGGAAATATGCGGCAGTCCGCCGCGCTTCCATCGGGTCGATTTTACTATTTTACAGCATGAAAGTAAAGGGGGTCACACTATTTTCCCAAACTTTTGAACAGGCTTCTCTTTCTTTCGTCCGGTTTTTGCGATATCTGCGCATCGTCACCTCCCCCGCTCCGGCGGCATACTCTGGAGCAATGATAATCGGGCCGGCGGGTAAATTCCGTCGGCCCCCGGACCTGTGAAGGAGGCTGGCAT
>JABNAD010000184.1_pt2 | contig 34874 bp, 25 predicted proteins | sample 7240381 | NCBI WGS metagenome assembly JABNAD01 (sample SAMN11332834, study PRJNA596920) | anaerobic digester metagenome | biome: digested sludge; isolation source: digested sewage sludge-derived enrichment culture grown on H2/CO2 | place: Germany: Goettingen
CTGGTGATGCTGCTACGGCAACCAACGCAGGAACCTACACAATCACCCCACAGGGCGTTACCAGCGACAACTACGAGATTACCTTTGCGGATGGCTCGCTGGAAATTGGCAAGGTTACACTTACTGTTACCGCTGACAATAAGAGCAAAACCTATGATGGCAGCGCGTTTACCGCGTTCACATCAACCTTCTCTGGATTTGTAAATAGCGAGGATGCTTCGGTACTTAGCGGCACGCTAGCCTACACTGGTGATGCTGCTACAGCAACTAATGCGGGCACCTCACCATAACCCCAACGGGCGTTACCAGCAGCAATTACGAGATTGCTTTTGTGAATGGCTCATTGGAAATTGGCAAGGCTGCACTTACCATTACTGCTGACGACAAAACCAAAACCTACGATGGCAGCGCCTTTACCGCGTTCACATCAACATACAGCGGATTTGTAAATGGTGAAGATGCTTCGGCGCTTAGCGGCACGCTAACCTACACGGGAACAGCAGCCACATCGATTAATGCAGGAACCTACACCATTACCCCACAGGGTGTTACCAGCGATAACTACGAGATTACCTTCGCGGATGGCTCGCTGGAAATTGGCAAGGCTGCACTTACCGTTACTGCAGATAGCAAAGCTAAAACCTATGATGGCAGCGCGTTTACCGCGTTCACATCAACTTTCTCTGGACTCGTAAATGGTGAAGATGAAACGGCACTTACAGGAACACTTACCTACACAGGAACAGCAGCCACAGCAGTTAATGCGGGGACTTACACCATTACCCCACAAGGCGTTACCAGCGATAACTACGAGATTACTTTCGTGAATGGCTCGCTGGAAATTGGCAAGGCTGCACTTACAGTTACCGCTGAGAATAAAACTAAAACCTACGATGGTAGCGCATTTACCACATTCACATCAACTTTCTCTGGACTCGTAAATGGTGAAGATGCTTCGGCGCTTAGCGGCACGTTAGCCTACACTGGTGATGCTGCTACGGCAACCAACGCAGGAACCTACACAATCACCCCACAGGGTGTTACCAGTGATAACTACGAGATTTCGTTTGTGAATGGCTCGCTGGAAATTGGCAAGGCTGCACTTACCGTTACCGCTGACGATAAAGCCAAAACCTACGATGGTAGCGCGTTTACAACGTTCACATCAACTTTCTCTGGATTTGTAAATGGTGAGGATGCTACTGTTCTTGGTGGTGCTCTAACTTACACCGGAGATGCTGCTACAGCAACCAATGCAGGAACCTACACCATTACCCCACAGGGTGTTACCAGCGATAACTACGAGATTACCTTCGCGGATGGCTCGCTGGAAATTGGCAAGGCTACACTTACCGTTACTGCTGATGATAAAGCCAAAACCTACGATGGTAGCGCATTTACCACATTCACATCAACTTTCTCTGGACTCGTAAATGGTGAAGATGCTTCGGCGCTTAGCGGCACGTTAGCCTACACTGGTGCTGCAACCACAGCAACCAATGCAGGAACCTACACAATCACCCCACAGGGCGTTACTAGCGATAATTACGAAATTTCGTTTGTAAATGGCTCACTGGAGATTGGCAAGGCTGCACTTACAGTTACTGCTGATGACAAGGCCAAAACCTACGATGGTAGCGCATTTACCACGTTCACATCAACTTTCTCTGGACTCGTAAATGGTGAAGATGAAACGGCACTTACAGGAACACTTACCTACACAGGAACAGCAGCCACAGCAGTTAATGCGGGGACTTACACAATCACCCCACAGGGCGTTACCAGCAGCAATTACGAGATTACTTTCGTGAATGGCTCGCTGGAGATTGGAAAGGCAGCGCTTACCGTTACTGCTGACGATAAGGCCAAAACCTACGATGGTAGCGCATTTACCACATTCACATCAACTTTCTCTGGATTTGTAAATAGCGAGGATGCTTCGGCGCTTAGCGGCACGTTAGCCTACACTGGTGCTGCAACCACAGCAACCAATGCAGGAACCTACACAATCACCCCACAGGGCGTTACCAGTGATAACTACGAGATTTCGTTTGTGAATGGCTCACTGGAGATTGGCAAGGCTGCACTTACAGTTACTGCTGACGATAAAGCCAAAACCTACGATGGTAGCGCATTTACCGCGTTCACATCAACATACAGCGGCTTTGTAAACAGCGAGGATGCTACTGTTCTTGGTGGTGCGCTAACCTATACAGGTGCTGCAACCACGGCAACCAACGCAGGAACCTACACAATCACCCCACAGGGCTTTACTAGTGATAATTACGAGATTACTTTCGTGAATGGCTCGCTGGAAATTGGAAAGGCTGCGCTTATCGTTACCGCCGATAACAAAACAAAAAATGAGGGAGAGGAAAATCCGATGTTCACCTTTACCTATTCTGGCTTTATTGGTAACGACACGGCTAACGATATAGATGAGCAACCAAACGTCTCAACCACAGCAACGGCCGATAGTCCTGCTGGAGAGTACCCCATTATCCTAGTGGGTGGTGTGGACAATAACTACACATTCACCTTGGTAAACGGAACCCTTACGGTAGAGGAGATTAAATATGCTATATCGTTTACGGTTACAAGCAAAGAGAGTCCTGTTGCCAACGCGATAATACAGATTAATGGCATGGAGCTAACAACCGATGCCAACGGACTAGCCTCAATAAACCTACCAAACGGCAGCTATACATACACCGTTACAGCATCGGGATATGTAACCCATGAGGATAACATCACCGTTAGTGATGCCGAGAAAAGCGTAAGTATCAATCTATCAACAGTAGGAATAGGCACACAGAACATTAGTCAAGTGCAGGCGTATCCAAATCCGTTCACAAACAACCTCAACATACAAAGTGATGAGGATATTAAAACAGTACAAGTAATGGATATCACAGGAAAAACGGCCTGTATGTACAGCAATGTAAATAGCAGTAATCTGCTGATACCAACAGACCAATTGAGGCAGGGTATTTACATCATTGTAATTCAAACTGCAACCCACACAAAAACACTAAAAGTGGTTAAGCAGTAGAATTACCAACAAACAAAACGGGGAGCATAATACTCCCCGTTTTTTATTGTAGATGTACAGTTCTATTTCCCTTCAAGTTTAAAGTTTAGCCCAACAAATGCCGTAAAGCCAGGCATTGGGTAATCGTAGTTAATGGAGTAATTCTCATCAAGCAGATTATCGGCTTTTGCGTAAAGTTCTAACCACTTTGAATATCGATAGGTTACAGAGGCATCAAAAATAAGGTAATCCTCGCTAACAGGTGTTGGCATTACTCGTGTATATAGATTCTGCACCCACTGCGAGCCCGCAGCCAAGGTAAACTTGTTTAGCGTGTACGATGCCTTTAGGTTAATCAGCTGCTCGGGCATGGCAATAACCGCATCAGAAAGATTTGTGTACGTGTAGTTTGCCATAAGCATTAGCTTCTCCACGGGAAAGGCCTTTAGGGATAGTTCCAACCCTTTGCTGGTAAACTCCCCGGTATTCATGTTCTTCCTTACCGAACCCTGCTGAACCACTTTAATAAGATTATCGGCATCGGTTCTAAACATTGAAACCTCTGTGTGCAACTTTCCGTTCCACAAAGAGCTCATTACCCCCACCTCAAAATTCTGAGAACGCTCAGGCTTCAAGTCCTCATTAGCAGGAGGAAATAGGTACAACTCCCTAATTGTTGGGCTTCTGAAACCCTTTGCGTACGATCCCTTCAGCGTGGTGTTATCCCAAACCTGCCAAGCAAAGCCAGCAGTAGGTACCGGTTCCCAACCATACACGTTGTGGTGCTCCAGTCTAAAACCAGCGTTTAGGGTTAGCACCTTGGCTAATACTTGCTGTACCAATCCATAAGCGGCCATTTCAACAACCGATGTATCGCCAATTTGCATGGAGCGAATTACATTCTCGGCAAAGCCACCGTAGCGCTTAGCCTCAACTCCTATGGTTAGGGTATTGCCTGGTAAAAGCATTAGCGATTGGTAGGCAATAACCCCAGCGCTATAATCGGTGGAGTGAAAGCCATCGGTAATATCGTGCTCACCAAAATTGTAAAAACCATGAATAGACCCCTTAGCCTTCTCAAAGTTATTAAGGAATGATAGGCTAGCGTTTCCACGCATAATATCAATAGCATAACCTGCCTTAAGTGCACTTATTCCACCAGGGTCCTGTGCATCAAAAAGAGCCAGTGCAGCATCTGCGTTTACCGTTGCCCACGAGTTTATACTATAGGCTCCTTTAATGTACGTGTTGGTGATATTGAACGATGAAGTATCCCTGTGGCCATCGGTTTTATCGTAGTTAACAGATCCAAAAAGGCTAAGCTTATTCTTGCGATACCCGCCGCTTAAAGCATATTTCTGGGTATTAAACGAACCGTATGTGGCTCTTGCATTCAGCTCAAACCCATCCATTGCTCTTTGACGGGTAATGATGTTAATTACACCACCCATTGCGTTAGTGCCATACAAAACCGATGCAGGACCACGAATAATCTCAACCCGCTCAATATCGGTTGCGCGGTAAGCATCGGGAAGGGGATGCCCCATAAGCCCAGCAAACTGAGGATTCCCATTGATAAGCACCAGAACCTGCGTGTTAGGACTTCCTCCAATACCTCTAATGCTGATTGAACCGGCTGAACCGTTTGATACACCAAATCCCGTAACACCTCTCTCGGTAATAAAAATACCAGGAACAGTACGCGAAAGCAATGGGAGCAAAGCCGATTCGCCGCTATGCTCAATGGTTGAACGGCTAATTGTTGATACGGTAAAGGGAACCTGACTACGCGCAACGCCCACTTTGGTTCCGGTTACAACAACCTCATCGAGTCTTATGGTATCGGATAGCGATGCTGTTTGTGCAATGGCACCAACCGAAACTAGCAGTAAATAGGCGAAACAGAATGCGAATCTCATGCTTGGTAATTTTAGCAGATTTGTAATGCTGGGGAAGATGATGTTTCCTGTTGATGAGATTGCGATGCACCCAAGAAGTTTAATGCGCGAAACGGGGTTGATGCGATTGTGCTAATTTATAACCACAAACAAATCACAAGAACCCAAAATAGGCAAAGAGGTTTCATACATATAGAAATTTCCTATATCCACTTTTTTTTGTGTTAGGTAATATCAAAAAACTTATTTCCTTTGCAATTGTTGCTGGAGAAAAAGCCAACGGCTTTCCAGCACAGGTCCGTAGTTTTCGGTTGTTTTCAAAAAAAGCCCGGCCGTTTTTTTATTTGCTTTGCTTCCATGGTTTTAGTTTAGCAGTATTAATGCCGGGTGAGCCGTCTCTGTGCCAAGAGGCGGCTCTTTTTTTATGATAGACACACATCGCCATACTCAACAAGGTGCTCCTGATTAAAATCGCGCACCCATTTGCCTATTGCAGCGCTGCTGCGTAAAGCCTATGTTATCTTATTCTGAAGATTTGGAGAACCCGCTGCAGGAGTTTAGAAAAAGCTAATACCCGTTGGGGTTACGCCAACCTTAACGCTATCAACAACATCGCCATTAGGGGTAAACCTAAAGAGGTAGCCCGAGTTGATAAAGTCGGTTGCATCGGTAACGTAAACCTCATAGGTTCGCGGGTCAACAGCAATGGCCCTATAGGTTCGCCTCTTTTTGGGGATAAATGGCTCGGTGGGAAGCGAGGTTGCATCCACGCTCATCTTGTAAATATCGTTGCTGATAAACAGGATGCTATCGCCCGTTGCGCTTAGCGTAATATGGCCAACCTGAGCGTTAATATCATCAAAAACAAACTCCTTTTCTATTGAGTTTGATGCTGGGTTAATGCGCACAAGCTTAGGCTTCTCGTTGCCAGCGGGGTTCCCAACAAAACCGCCATCGGTTATGGTCCAGAGCTTGCCCTCACGGTCGGCAATCATCCAAAGGGGTTGCAGTCCAACCTCAATGGAATCCACAACCTTCTCGGCCAGGGGGTCAATAACCAGAACCTTGCGGTCGTACGACCAGCAGTTGGTGTAAAGCCTATCGCCAATGCGCACCAAATTTTCGGTTGGATGCTGGTAATACGGCATCGACTTAGTGCCCGCTTGTATAAAGCCCGTTTTCTTTCCTGTGGATGGATTTACAATGTGTATGCCCCTAGCGTAAAGGTCGGATATGTAGGCTCGCTCATCGTTTTCAAAGAGTATATGCCGCGGTGATGTTAACCCTTCTATGGATTTTTCAAGCGCAAGAGTAGTGGAGTTTAGCACCCTTACTACACCCGAATTGTTTATTACCACATATATTTTTCCTTGTCTTATAACCATCGATTGCGCCACATCGCCCAAGGGGATTCCGTTTGCACGCAAAAAAATGTTGTTAGTTACCTCGCGCGTATCGGAGTTGTAAAAGCTTAAGCTGGCGTTACCATACTGATAGTTCCCCTCATTAACCACAAAAACGCCCCGCTGTGCGTATAAATCCACCGGTGTAACAAGCCTTTCCTCATCCATGCAGGACGATAGGCCTAGAACTACGACTACAAGCAGAAAAAATGGTGCTCTCATTGCTGATGTGTTTTTTATGGGGAAGTGTTTAGTGTTTGGCGGCTAGTGTTTAGAATCTATAAACCCTGCGATACCTTCACCTCTCTTCGTTTCCGTATTCTTATGTATTCCAACAACCCCGTCCTTTAGGGCGGGGCAAAACAACCCTGGTTCCACAGGGCTTTAGCCCTGACAACCTGCTTTATGAATTAACCACGGCTAAAAGAGTCATGGCTAAAGCCTTTCTGCAATAGAGCATCCCTACCCCACCCTAAAGGGCGGGGTTAGATGTTAACGCATCGTACTAATCTTTATCCGATTTCACAAAACAAATACAAACCTATAAACCCTGCGATACCTTCACCTCTCTTCGTTTCCGTATTCTTATGTATTCCAACAACCCCGTCCTTTAGGGCGGGGCAAAACAACCCTGGTTCCACAGGGCTTTAGCCCTGACATCCTGCTTCACGAATTAGCCAAGGCTAAAAGAGTCATGGCTAAAGCCCTTCTACGAAAGAGCATCCCTACCCCACCCTAAAGGGCGGGGTTAGATGTTAAAGCAGCATACGAATCTTTATCCGATTTCACAAAACAAATACAAATCTACAAACCCTGCGATACCTTCACCTCTTTTCGCTTCCGTATTCTTATGTATTCCAATAACCCCGTCCTTTAGGGCGGGGCAAAACAACCCCGATTCCAAAGGGCTTTAGCCCTGACAGCCTGCTTTATGAATTAACCACGGATAAAAGAGTCATGGCTAAAGCCCTTCTGCAATAGAGCATCCCTACCCCACCCTAAAGGGCGGGGTTAGATGTTAACCACAGTAATGAATTCGGATACTTCCGATACTTCCGCAAATTAATCACTTCGTCCTACTCCTTCCTCTCCCTCATATTCCTTCATTCCGATAACTTCTGAGAATTCCGAGTCTTCCGTGAATTAACTCCTTCCTCCTCTTCCTATATCTCCACCTTAACAGTAAGCATATAGTTCCTACCCGGCATTCCGCTCCAAAGCACCGATACGTAACTCTCGTTTAGCAGGTTATCGACCTTAGCCTGAATTGAGAAGTTGCTTTTAAATGCTGTAAATTGATACCCCGCCGTTAGGCTATTCATAAAGTACACCGCCAGTGGTCGCGACACATCTGGATTATTGCTTGCTGTTGTGTAGCGCCTTGAGTAGTGCGTAAAGTTATGCATAAAGTAAAAGGACTTATACTTAACCATTGATACTACCGATGTGGAGTGCTTTGGAATAAATGGCAGCTGCTTACCAACCGACTCTTGGCTAATTAGCCTACCCACCTCAACAAAACCCGTAGGAGTATAGGAATACGCCAACTTTGTTTTTAGGGTGAACGCTCCCAAGGGAAAGGATATAAGCGCATTCGTCTCAAGTCCCTTACTAATCACCCTATCAACATTTTGGGCAACCCAATAGCCTTTAAGGTGAGGTAACCACATTATCCAATCCTGAATATCGGACCTAAACGCATTTACCCCTATCTTAAGAAAAGTCTCCCCCATTGACTTTTCGTACTCTACACCGCCCTCCATCATCAGGCCATCCTCTGGTTTTAGGTCTGGGTTTCCGCCGGGCAACCAGTACTTATCGGTCAACTTGGGCTCGTGATGGTTGCGCCCAACAGAAGCATTTATGTGAAGATTTTGGTGGCTAAGTAACCTATACTGCGCAGCAACCGATGGAAGCAACGTGTAACTACTCTCACTAGGGATAGCATCAAAACGTGAGGTAATATTCACACTTAGCCGCTCAACAGGCGTTAATGTAAGATTTAGGTATGATGAGTACTGAGTGCGGTTAATATCAAGCCTATTCTGCAAAATCAGCTCCTTTGAGTTGATACCGCTATAAAGCACATTGGCTGCAAAGTTTATAGAGGCCCAGCGGTTCACCTTTACACCCACCTCCCCGTTAAGCGAGTACATGTAGGTTCGAGAATAGGCATCAACAATTTGGTTCCACCCCTCTTCACCCTGTTTGTTCAGAAAATAGTCTATGCTTTGGTGGCTATAGCCCGCCGTAACACGGCTTGTTAGCCCACTGCCAAAGTAGCTCCACTCCACAACACCGTTTAGGTTGATATCATTCTGTCGGCTCTGCTCCACCTGCGACATGGTAAGCATAAGCTTAGGAATTCCCCTATCGAAATCCTGATACCAGAATTTTGCCGATAGCGTATGGCTGCCATTGGGTCTATAGTACAACTCCTGAAATATTCCCCGTTTGGTATAATCGGCGTTACGCTGGGTAACCAGAGTATCCTCTAATGAGGCGATGTTCTTGTAAGTGTAGTCATTCTCGGCCACATCGTTATACACCCTGGTACGCAGCATCAGCCCTTTTGCCAACTGGTAGCCTGCGCTAAGCGCGGTGGTATAGGAGCCAAAACTACCTACCGATTGGTATAGGCTTAGGCTGCGTTTTTTATCCCACTCGGGACGACTGGACATGTTAACCGCGCCACCCAACCCGCCAGAGCCAAGCGCAAGCGATGCCTGCCCAAAGTGTAGGCTAACATCATCAACAATAAAAACAGGAATTATGGAAAAATCTACCTGACCTGTTAGCGGTGAGTTAAGCAGCAACCCGTTCCAGAACACCTGCGTATGCGATGCCGCAGTACCCCTAAACGAAGCTGTTGCCACAGAGCCCCGGCTAGCCGTTTTTATAAATATTGGCGTGTTCTCCTGCAGCATCTCGGCAAAGCTCTGACTTGTTTTTGAGACAAGCGCAAGAGAATCAAGCCGCACGGCCTTTAAGCCACTTACATTCCCCCTAACCTGTGCTGTACGCCTAATGGTTACATTCTCAAGCTGAATGGTATCATTAAGGCTAACCTGCGCCATCCCAGCAAAAGGAAGCACAAGCAGCAGTAGTAACGCACTTTTTATTCTGATTGATGAACCCAACATACCAACTTATTTTTCCATCCAGCAGCGGGTAAGGGGTTTCGTTATGGCAGACCAATCCCCTTACCTCTCTGTTGGAAAGAGCAGTAAAACTGCCTTAAACGGATTCGGGGGTGATGATTTAGTGAGAAAGGTAATCTTAGTCACTTGCTTTTGTCCCGAAAGCATTGGAAATAGGCAGATAATGGCAGGTCTTCTGACTTGCTTCCCTTGTGAGCGCCTTCCCATTCTGATAAGCAGCAGAACAGTGGCAGGGATGCTCATTCGGTTTACGAAGCTTACAGCAGCGGGAACTGTTGCCGATTTACACGGCATTCCCTTTTAATCCCTTGAAAAGAAATTCATTAAGGAACCATTACGGCGCAAAGGTAATTTATTTTTGGGAAAGAAGAATGGACAGGGAAAGGAGAAAGTGCAAAGGCTAAAAGCAAAGAAACAAGATTTAAGAGATTGCTCTTAAGCAAAGGGCCTGAATATACAAAACACTAAATACTAAACACTAATACCTCTAACGCCATCTATGCCGAGAAGGATACAAACGGAAGAAAATCCTCACTCTCGGTGTTCTTCTTTATGTTCTCCTTTTTACCAATTTTGATACTCTCGTGTTTTAGGGTTTCGGTATCAACAACAACGGCTTGGAAACGTCCTAATGAGCAGGTTCCAGTGTTTAAGTACCACTTTTTACTATTTAGGTAGTATGTTTTGTGCGACTCCAGTTTATGAGTGTGCCCAAGTATAACCATATCGTAGCTGCGAAGCAGCTTAAGCGCATACTTTAGGTACTTGTAGGTGTTATACTTTTTAGGGATTCGGTTAACCTCATCGTCCCACTCAACAACCCTAAAGTACCAGCGCTCAAATCGGGGTATCTTAACCAGCTTTTTAAACAGAGCAAAGCTCACCCTACCAATAAAGCGGCCAATGCTGGTGCCATTCAAAAAATCGGCATTATGACCGTGCTCAATGTAAATGGATTGCCCCAAGGAGTTTACTATTAGGTGCGAGTCCTTTGCAAAGGGATTTAGCAAATCATGATTACCCCTTATGTAGATGTACCCCTTGCGATTAAAGTAGCTTATCAGCTCAAAGTTTTTATGGTAGATATCCTTAAACGTGTACTTGTAGAGGTCAAAAACATCACCATTTAGAATAACCTGCTCAATTTTATACTCCTCAACAATCTTCTCAAGCGTTTTTATAAACCGCTTCGGTTTCCAGTCAAAGGTGCCAAAGTTATCACCATTGTCAATGTGCAGGTCCGAAATTACGAGTATGTTCATAGTTTAAAGAAAGCAACCTTCCTATGGTTGCACAGTACAAAAAAACAAACAACGAGCTAACTATTCCTATCCAATAAGCTAAGTTTAAGCTAAGCGAGAGATTTAACTAGAAATTAGCCTAAAACTCAATCCCCATAACAAGGATATCATCAACCTGTTTCTGCTCGCCCATAAACTGCTCAAAGTGCTCGTTTAGCAGCTGATGTTGTGCAGGTAAACTCTCGGGCTGAATATCAAGAACAAGCTGCCTAAAGCTACCTAGTGTGAGCTTTGCATTGGTTGGGCCACCAAACTGGTCGGCGTAACCATCGGAGAAAAGGTACAGCCTATCGCCCTTTTGCAACGGGAAGGTAATGGTATCAAAAGCCTTATCGGCCATAATATGGAAACCGATGGGCATTTTGTTCCCCTTAAACTCTAGTAGGTTCCACTTATCGGAGCCAAGAACCGACTTAGCCCTGGTTCTAGTGGCCTCATCAACAGAAAAAGCAGCATCTCTACAAAGGAATACAGAGTGATATGCGCCTGCAAACTCAACAGCGGTTTTTGCCTCGTTAATTAGAACCAAGGCCATGTCCATGCCATCAACCGAGACATTATCGGTTCCATTCTGGTTAAGGCTTCCAATAACGTGGGTGCGGAGCGCATTTAGCAAATCGCCAGCAGAACCACCATTCCAAGTAGAAACAATCTCGCGCAGATGCGTTATCCCCAGCATACTCATAAATGCGCCGGGAACACCATGACCGGTACAATCGGCTGCAGCAATAAGCGTTCTACCATCGGGTAGCTTACCAACCCAGTAAAAATCGCCACTTACAATATTCTTAGGCTTAAATATCAGGAAGTTATTAGGAAAAGCCTGCTCCAGCACGCTCTTGGGTGGAAGCACTGCTGTTTGAATTCGACTAGCGTAACGGATTGAGTCGGTAATGAGCTTCTGCTGCTCGGCAATTTGGTCGCGCTGCTTTGTGGCAATGTCGCGCTGGCGCTCAATCTCGTCCTTTTGGGCTTCAATCTCGTGTTTCTGCTCGGTTATCTCATGATTTTGGGCCACAAGCACCTGATTAATCCGCTGCTTCGCCTTATAAAATCGCCAAATAACAATTACCAGAACAAGGCTTAGCACAAGGGCAACCAGCACAAACACGGTAATAATTTGCTGCCTTTGCAGCTTTGCCTTTTGCACCGCTTCCTTCTGCTGATTTATTAGCTCGGTCTCCTTCTCCTTCTGCTCAAACTCATACTGTAGCTCAAGTTTCGATATCTCACCAGCATTTATGCTATCCTTAATCTCGGTGTAATCGGTGTAGTAATCAATTGCCTTTTGCAGCTTCCCTGTACTCTGACACAAATGGAAAAGGCTTAGGTAGGCATCCTTTGTTTCCGATAGCAGCTTGTGCTCCTTGGCCATATCCAAGCTACGCGATAGCATCTGCTGAGCCTGCTGCCAGTTCCCTTTCTGAATGCTAATCTCGCCAAGATATCGGTACAGCACGGCCATATCGATACTATCGGAAACGCTACGCTTAAGCGCCAGCGCTTGCTGCAGGTGATTCTCGGCTTGCGAGTAGTTACCCTGCTCAAAGTTGATAATCCCCAGCGTTAGCCTATTGGCTGCCTCGCCATGCACGTTATGATTCTTCTTGTTGATGCTAAGTACCATCTCTATATGTTCCAACGCCTTTGGAAGCATCCCCAGCTGATGGTAAATATTACCCAGCTCGCCCAACGATAGGGTTACCCCTGTAGTATTTCCAGTGCGCTGCTCAACCGCTTTATAGTGCTCAAAAGCCGATTCGGCATACTCAAGCGCCTTCTCATTCAAACCTAAACGCTTAAATAGCCTAGCGGTACTAAGCGATGCCCATGCAATGCCATCGCGGTCGTTAAGCGATTGGTAGATGCTAAGGGCGCGCAAAAAGTTATCAATAGAGCGCTGGTAGTTGCCGTACATACTATTTACCGTACCAATATTTACAAGCGTACGGGCAATTTCGCGCCTATCGTTAAGTTCCTGATTAATGGTTAAGGCCTCCTTATATGCATGCATAGCCTGTGCATATAACCCTTGCAGCTGATAGGTATTCCCAATGCGGTTAAGCGTAAGGGCGATAAACTCGTTGTTTTCCAACTGCTGCGCAACGCTTAAACTTTTATTTAGATGCTGAAGCGCCTTATCAAACTGATTGTTGCTGTAGTAGCTATACCCCAGAAGCAGCTCAGCTTGCATGGTGAGCTGCAAATTATCGGTATGCTGCGAGCTGATAAGCAAATTGGTGGCCAGTGTAATGGCCGAATCGGGATTCACTCCCCTTACCTGTTCTGTTACCTTATAAAGCGAATCGAACCGTGCAGTGGTTAGCTCAGGTTCCTGTGCGTGAAGCAAGTTAACAACCGCAACACAAACAGCTGTAAGTAAAAGGAGTATGCGTTTACCCATATCAAATGCTTTACAATGCTTATATGCTATTGGGTAAAGTTAACTTTTATGATGAATTATGAGTAACATTAACCCGCTAAAGTTGATTTAACGGAGAACGTGGCTAATTTCGTTGTTATATTTTAGGAAACGCACCTACCAAACACGGAGGTACAGAGAGGCTAGAGTACGCAGAGAATTGACTATTAAAATATACTGCCCAATACCATGAAAGCAAGAACATGCCCCAAATGCGGGTACATACATCCAGCATTAGATTACGTTAAAACGGCACTCTTCTCTCCAAAACCCAATAATTGGCATTGTCCAGAATGCAACGAATCGCTAACCTTTAACCGCAAACGACGCATGGTAATAGCCATGTCGCCTATGGTTCTTATTACTATCCTTGTCTCCATGGGAAGCAAAATAAAATCCATTTTAAATATTAACTTTTTTGCGTTTTTTCTAATTAGCATTGCCCTTATGGCGTTGCTATTCTCCTTAGCGCTTGCATATGAGAAGTTTGAGGTGCAGGAGGGGGATGGAGAGCGATAGAGTACAACGCAACATTTACTAAGCATCAACAAGATAAAACCATAACATCAAATTACCACCTACAAAAAAAGCCACCTTTTGGGTGGCTTTTTAAGGGAGATAAATCTCCGTATCACACTTTAAAACAATCCGTGAATTAGCGCGTCAATCTTATTGATTACGTAACGTAAATCTTCTGGACGCTCGGAGAAGTTCAGATTATCAACATCAACAATCAGCATCTGACCCTCCTTGTAACCCTCAATCCATGCCTCGTAACGCTCGTTAAGGCGCTGCAGGTAGTCAATGCGGATGTTCTTCTCGTACTCGCGTCCCCGTTTCTGAATTTGCCCAACCAGGGTAGAAATTGACCCCCTTAGGTAGATTAGCAAATCGGGTGGCTGAATAAGCGAGGTCATCAGCATGAACAGGCTCTTGTAGTTATTAAAGTCTCGGGTGGACATCAAACTCATATCGTGAAGGTTGGGCGCAAAGATATGCGCATCCTCATAAATGGTTCTATCCTGAATTACATCTTTCCCGCTACGCCTAATATCAACTACCTGATTAAAGCGGCTGTTAAGGAAATATATCTGCAGGTTAAAGCTCCAGCGCTGCATATCCTCATAAAAATCATTCAGATATGGATTATCGTCCACATCCTCGTAATTAGGAATCCAGCCGTAGTGCTTAGACAAAAGCCTTGTTAGGGTGGTTTTACCCGACCCTATATTTCCCGCAACTGCTATATGCATGGTAATGAGTTTTGTAAATTAAAAAAGGGAGCTTAACTCCCATTATTTTGCGTAGTTAAAAATACAAAAGTTTACTCCCCAACCAAGAAGTTGACAGAAGAATTTTGGCTAATGGACATTACTCCTGCGCTAAATTCAACTAGACTGCCGTTTGAATAGGCTGGGAATGAGGTGGTACTACCTAACAGACTAACTTCTTGGGAATTTGAGAAACGATAGGCCTTAATTCCATCAGAATCAACAAACAGGAAACCGCCTTTGTACATACAAAACTGGCCCTGCAAATTTACTCTGTAAACGTTTTGCAGCTTCCCAAAGGCATCAAAGGCAACTATACCAAACCCACGATAACCAATGTACACCACGCCCTTTTGCTCCTGCATAAAAAGGGGCTCGGCTCCTAGTGGTAGAATGGATGCTGACAAAGGAATGGAAACGCCCTCGCGCTTAAACGAGGCATTAAGGGAAACTAACTTTGATACCGAGGCATCCAGCAGCCAAAAGCCTCCTTTGCCCGAACGGCAAATAAGCTGCGGGTTAGCAGTTTGAGCCTGTAAAGATATTGCTGCTGATATTGGGCTTAGCTCCGAGTTTAGCAGCACTGCGGTTTTGCTTGTGGAGTAAAAGGCAAGCACGCGGAGCGGGTCTGTAACATCGATATATGTAGGTACACCATTAGCAAAGGCCACATACGGCGCCGAAATGGGCTTTAGCTCCGGGGTGTATTTATAAACCCCACTAGGTGATGTTGCCCATACACCGCCCAACTTATCCACATAAACGGCAGCATCCTGCGCGTAAGCGTAACTAACGCCCAACGCAAGGAATGCAAGTACACTTATACCAATTTGTTTTATCACAACCCTTTTAGCCTTTTATCTATTTGGACAAGAGCCTCAACATACTCACGCGAGTTTGATAGACGTGGCACCTTATTCTGGCCACCCAGCTTGCCCCGCTCGCGCATCCAAGTAAAGAAAGTTTCGGGTGCAACGCTCCTAACCACGGGTGGCGATAGGGTTATCCCTTTGTATCGCTTTGCCTCATAATCGGAGTTTATTGTACACAGCGCATTATCTAGTGTTTGGGCAAAGAATTCCAAGTCGCTGGGCTCACGCTCAAACTCAATTAGCCACTCGTGAGCACCTTTGGCATCATCGCCCATAAATATTGGGGCAGCGGTGTACTCGCTAATGTGCGCATGGGTTTTCTCGCAGGCAATGCTTAGCGCACGCTCCGCATTATCAACAATAACCTCCTCGCCAAAGGCATTAATAAAGTGGCGGGTACGACCGGTTATAACTATTTTATGAGGGAAACGGGAGGTAAACATTACGGTATCGCCAATCATGTAACGCCACAAACCAGAGTTGGTGCTAATTAGCATGGCGTAGTTACGCCCCACCTCCACATCGCGAACACTAAGAACGGTTGGATTTGCAGAGCCCACCTCCTCGGCAGGAATAAACTCGTAGAAGATACCATAATCCAGCATTAGGAGCATTCCCTGCGATTTTGGGTCGTCCTGTATCCCAAAGAAACCTTCCGATGCGTTGTAGGTTTCCATGTAGTTCATCTTATCGGAAGGGATAATCTTTTTAAACTGCTCGCGGTATGGGGTAAAACTTACCCCGCCATGCATAAACAGTTCAAGGTTTGGCCACACCTCTAACAGGTTACTTTTGCCCGTGTAATTGAGAATGTGCTTAATCATCACCAAATTCCACGATGGAACGCCAGCAATACTGGTAACATTCTCCTTAATGGCCTCTTTTGTGAGCTTATCCAACTTTTCCTCCCACTCGGGAATAAGAGCAACCTTTTGGCTTGGGGTACGCATAAAATCGGCCCACCAAGGAATATTCTCAATTAGAATTGCCGATAGGTCGCCGTAGAAGCTCTCGGTGCTAAAGTTATCTATCTGATGGCTACCGCCTAGGGTTAACCCCTTTCCCGAAAATATTTCGGTTTCGGGATTGCGCTGCGTGTAAATGGCCATCACATCCTTGCCCCCGCGAAAGTGGCAATCCTCAAGAGCCTCCTTGCTAACGGGAATAAACTTGCTCTTATCGCTTGTTGTTCCGCTTGATTTGGCAAACCACTTTATCTCCGATGGCCAAAGTATGTTCTGCTCGCCGCTACGAAGCCGCTCCACATAGGGCTTTACGCCTTCGTAATCGACAATGGGAACTGCGCGCTGAAACTCTTCAATGGTAGCGATACTAGCAAAGTTGTACTTTTTGCCGTACTCGGTTTCGGCGGCACGTTGCAGGAGCTTTGTTAGGGTTTCGCGTTGTACCTCGTATGGGAATCGACGGAAAAGCTCTATTTGATGTAGCCGCTTGGTATTTAACCAGCCTATTATTGAGTTTACTATGGGCATCAGCGTAAATTTTTACCAAATATAACCCGTACAGGTTAAAGATAACTAAATGGGCAACTGGTTGGACAGCTATTTTGTATTAAATCGTGAGTTGGGAAACGTTAAACGTTAAACGTTAAACGTTAAAGGAAAGAGGGTTAAAGAACATACACAAAACAATTTATTTCGGCCTCAGATGAGGCTATACACATTGTCTCGTCTAAAATCTAGTATCTAACCTAGCCTATTCCTCCACTTCTCTATTTTTCCATTAAGGCCAAGGATAACCAGCGCAACGCCAACCAGCATCATACCCACAATGGCAACAAGGGTTGGATGCTCATTGGGCAAGATAATCCAGCTAAGAATAGCACCTAGCACAGGAATAATGAATTTCCACATGTTTAGCTCCGACACCTTAATGCCAGGACGCTTTAGCAACGTGTACCAAATGGAAATTGCCGCTGCCGATAAAAAGCTAAGCCACGCTAAAGCGCCAAAATACTCGGCAGGGAATGGCCCCGAGCGGTAGCCCTCAAATGCAATACCCACAAGGAAAAGCATTATACCACCAATAATCATGGAGAATGAGCTGAGAACCAGCGGGGGAATATTTTTACCATCGCGGGCAACAATAACATTCCCAAACCCAGCAATTATATTGTTTGCAATAAGAAGCACAACACCAAGACCAACCAAATCGCCAGCACCACCTATCCTATTTCTGCCCAAGCTAATTACAACAACCCCAGTTAAACCAATGGCCACGCTAACAATGCGGTTAAGGGTTAGCCTATCGTTTGGCATAAAGAAATGTGCCACCAACACAGCAAACAGCGGTCCGGCTCCAATTACCATAGCGCCCAAAGCGCCTGGAACAAGGTTGACCCCACTGTAAAAAACGGCATACTGAAGGAATGTTTGGATAAAGCCCACAAGGACAATCTTTCCAAAGCTATCAGGGATGGCCTTTAACTTTTCACGCAGATTGGGGATAATGGGAATAATCATCAACCCAGAAAGGAAAAAGCGGATGCCTGCAAACTGAAGCGGAGCAGAGTACCTTAACCCTATCTTGATACCAACAAATGCGGTTGCCCACAATGTGCTCGCAACAATGGCGAGGAATATGGTGTTGTTTAGTAAGTTCTTGTTCATGTAAGGTTAAAGGCTGATATAAGACGTAAGACAGAACTAGGTTCTTGGTGTTTTAGTCGATTCACACCAAAAACTAAACACTAAATACTAATTATTTCGCCCAAGGCGATGGGTCGATACCCGCATCGGGAGTAAAATCGCCGTAACGTTCGGCAATCTCATCTAAAAGAGTAAAGAGTTCTTCTGGCTCGTTTAGGGTTACCAGCTTTAGGCGGGTCTCCTTAAAGTGGGGAATCCCCTTGAAGTAGCAGGTAAAGTGGCGGCGCATTTCAAGAATTCCCGTTCTGCCACCCTTTATCTCCAACGATTTTGAGAGATGCTCCTTTGCTAAATCAACCCGCTGAATAACGTTTAGGGTTGGCATAAGTTCACCCGTTTCTAGGTAGTGCTTTATCTCCTTAAAAATCCATGGGCGACCGTAGGTTGCACGACCAATCATTATGGCATCAACACCGTAGGTATCAAAGGCGCGCTTAGCCTTTTCGGGGCCATCAATATCGCCATTCCCAATAATTGGGATATGCATGCGCGGATTATTCTTCACCTCGCCAATTAGTGTCCAGTCGGCCTCACCCTTGTATAGCTGAGCACGGGTACGCCCATGTATGGTTAGCGCCACAATGCCAACATCCTGTAACCGCTCGGCAATCTCCACAATATTCTTCATGCTATCGTCCCAACCCAATCGGGTTTTTACGGTAACAGGCAAATGCGTTGCATTAACAATTTGGCGGGTCATCTCAACCATCTTGGGTACATCCTTCATCATACCCGAACCTGCGCCACGCCCAGCAATCTTCTTAACCGGACAGCCAAAGTTTATATCGATAATATCGGGGTTTGCCTCTGTTGCCACCTTTGCTGCCTCAACCATACTCTCAATATTGTGACCGTACAGCTGAATGCCTATGGGGCGTTCGTAATCGTATATATTAAGCTTTGCCACGCTGGACTGCGCATCGCGAATGAGGCCATCGGAGTTAATAAACTCCGTGTACATCATATCGGCACCAAAGTGCTTACACATGTACCTAAACGATGGGTCGGTAACATCCTCCATTGGAGCCAAAAACAGCGGGTTACGCTCAAACTCAACCTTTCCTATTCTCACGTCTCAAATTGTTTAGGGGACAAAAATACTCACATTCAGTGAAAAGAGAAAGGGGACGGAAATTATCGGAATGGAGGGATATGAGGGAGAGGAAGGAGTAGAAGGAAGTGAATAATTCACAGAAGACTCGGAATTCTCGGGAGTTATCGGAATTTTGTAACTCGTAACCGATTGAAGGAATATGAGGAATACGAGGAATGTGAGGAATTTGAAGAAGTAGAGGAATGTTCTCTATCTGTGCTAATTCGTTAAATCTGTGTTCCATGTAACCAGTAACATGTCACAAATTGAAGGAATGTGAGGAATTTGAAGAAGTAGAGGAATGTTCTCTATTAGTGCTAATTCGTAAAACCTGTGTAATCTGTGTTCCTAATCACCTTTTTCAAACCCCAACGGGCGGTATATATACTGAGGTTAGCGGAAGAAAGCAGTAGTTGGATAAAGTAATTTTTCTAATCGGTGTACATTTGTTTAATTTGCGTTGCCTGTGTTCTATGCAACACATCACTATACACCAGAAACTAAACACTTAAACCCAACCATGTTAGAAAACCTATCAACATCAGCCAAAATAGTTTTTGTTCTGCTACTATCGCTTCTATCATTCCTTGTTTGCTTTTTACTGGGATTACTACTAGTTAAAGTTCTTTATGGAACCAGCGGACTGGCCCTTCCCGCGTTTGATGCGTCAAGCACCTCCACAATTAGTGCCTTTAAGGTGATGCAGGTAATGCAAACCATTGGTCTGTTTATTATTCCGGCGCTAGTGGCAGCAATGGCATTTAGTAAAACACCTTGGAGTTACCTAAAATTTAGCTCCACCAGCAGCAAAGTATTAGGACTTGCAGCCATTGCAACCGTTGTTATGCTACCTGCAATTAACCTTATGGCATCGGCAAATGAGTTGCTCCCCCTACCCCAATGGCTAAACGGGATGGAAGAGAATGCCAAACGACTTACCGAGGCATTCCTTAGGGTTGATTCCATATCGGCACTGCTTTTTAACCTATTCATGATTGCCGTTCTTCCCGCCATTGGCGAGGAGCTGCTTTTCCGCGGATTAATTCAAAAGCTGTTCACCAAGGTATCGGGAAGTAACTTTTGGGGAGTTTTCATTGCAGCCCTTGTTTTTAGCGCCATCCACTTTCAGTTTAAAGGATTTTTACCACGACTAGCGTTAGGGATGGTATTTGGTTACATGCTGGTGTGGAGTCGCTCCATTTGGGTGCCCATTGTTGCCCACTTCACAAACAATGCCTTTGCCGTTTTGGCTTACCACTTTGTACACCAAGGTAACCTCCCCGCCGAAACCGAGACTGTTGGCTCTCTTCAGCAGCTATGGCCCATAGGTATTGTTAGCCTTGCGCTTACCGCACTGCTACTTTTTGAGATTAAAAAAAGAAGCGACGCTAGGAGTTTGGGGTTAGGGGAAGAGGAGTAAAATAAACTCAAAAATAAGGAGGGGTTAGATAGGCTATCTAACCCCTTTTATTATGCAAAATATCTGATATTTTTTCTATTTTTAAATCATAGAATAAAAAATCAGCAATTATTTACCCTTAATACTAAATTTGATGAAACAACTACCAATTCTTATCGTGTTTATTCTAATCAGCCTATCATCGATAGCCCAAGAGTACATAAAAATAGACGAGGTAACACATGTCTTTATCTATAGCTACACCTTTTGCGAGGAGCACAAAAACCCCCAGTCAGCAAAAAAACATGAAATGATTCTTGAGGTTGGACAAAACCACTCCAAGTTCTACAGTTCAAACAAGGCCTTTACCGACTCGCTGTTGATGCGTTATGCCAACGAATCCCCAGAAGTAGCCTTTTCAAAAATATTTCCATTAGTAAGCGGTTCGCCAGTACCACCATTCTGCAACTTTTACGTTTATAAAAATTACCCTACGGCAAATAAAACCACTTTTATTGCTAGCGATTTGAGTTCTGGAAAGTACCAAGTTGAAGAGGACATAAAATTTGATTGGACAATTGACATTAATGCTACCGACACAATATCTGGGCTTATCTGCCACAAAGCGCAAACAAGTTTTTACGGACGTAACTATACCGCATGGTTTTCCCTCGACATCCCCATTAACGATGGACCATATAAATTCAATGGACTACCAGGGCTTATTGTACAAATAGCCGATACAGATAACGAGCACATTTTTAGCCTAAAAGGATTGGTTAACGGCAACAACAAACCCATGTACTATGTAAAAAATACAAATACAAATACATCAAGCAAGGGATATGTAAATGCGCTTGAGGCAAGCAAAGCTGATTTAATAAAAGAGTTAGAAAAAGGCACGTTTAGCGATGAGAACATGAAGATTAGAGCAATAAAAAGAGTTCAGAACAGGAATAACTTTATTGAAAAACACAATTAAATAATGGCAAGATTTTGTGTAAGCATTGCTTTCATCCTCCTTGTTTTTACTGGACTCTCTCAAGTAACTATTCAGGGCGAACTCTTTTCACCAACGGGAACAAAAGCCAACCTCGAGGCCAGTATTATTATCTCTCCACTAGAGAAACCAGGAAGTATTACCGCCTTTGGCTTCTCTAGTGCCGATGGTAAATTTCGCATTGCCGTTAGCTCACCGTCCGATTCTATTCTGCTACAGGTTAAGTCCATGTCGGTAAGAGATACCATACTTAGGCTTGCTAACAAATCGCAGCTGCTGCGGATTCCTGTAACGGAACAACATCATCAGATATCAGAAGTGCGGGTAGCCAACAGACCCATTTTTAGCAAGGGTGATACTACTACTTACATTGTATCGTCGTTTGTTCAGCGGAAAGATTTTTCCATTGGCGATGTAATAAGCAACATGCCGGGATTTGAGGTTAGCCCCGAGGGAAAGGTGTCGTACCAAGGACGCGACATCCAGAAGTACTACATAGAAGGGCTCGATTTACTGGAAGGACAGTACTCCCTTGCCAACAAAAACCTTCCACACACTGCTGTTGGCGCCGTGGAGGTGCTACACAACCACCAACCCGTTAAGGCCATTTGAGGGAACCATTGCCAGCGATGCCACCTCGCTAAACATTAAGCTTAAGCGCAACATTGCAGTAACAGGAACAGCACAGAGTAGCCTTGGGTTTAGCCCTCTTTTATGGGAACTTAACCTTACTCCCATGCTGTTTGGAAAAAAGCAACAGATTATTGCCTCTTGGCAGTGGAACAACACGGGTAATGATTTGGGCTCACAACACCAGTCTCTTACCTTTAGCAACGGAAAACTGGATGGAGCCACTACGCTCAAATCTAACTTTCTATCGGTTCCCAACATCTCTTCGCCAAGCATATCCAAAAACAAGTACCTATTCAACAAGGCCAATTTGTTAACCTACAACCATCTGATTAAGATTACTCCCACCACCGAAATTAAGGTAAACGGCTCCTATTTCCGCGATAACGTTGATGAGAACCAATCCGTAACAACAACCTATTTTTTAGAGAACACCACCATTGACATCAAAGAGCATCAACAGAACAACCTATTCAGGCACAGCCTTGTAGCCAATGCAACGTTAACCCAAAACGTTAAATCACGGTATCTGCAAAACAAGGTAAGCTACGCCCAGTTCTGGGATAGCGACCAGGCAGAGCTAGCAAACCTAACAATCCAGCGCGTAAAGGCACATACGCCACACCTAACATTTTCAAACAGCTTTGATGCGCTAATCCCTATCAAAAAGAATTTTTTACAAGTTGAGTCGGTGGTTGATTACAACCAGTCGCCACAGCGCATTAACTTTACGCCTGCAGTTTTTATTCCACCGCTTGGTTACGGCAACAGTACAACTCAGCAGATGAGCAACACCAATATCATAACCCAAAACCGCGTTCGGTTTGCCATTCCCATAGGGCGTGTTGTGCTCACATCATCGCTTAGCTTCGATTTGGAAAAGCAAGAGCACAAAACGGCTGTGCTAAACAATGGTGCGGTAAACACAGCAGACTCGCTAACAAACAAACTTACATGGCAACAGGCAGGCCTAACCCTGAAGGAAGAACTAGAGTATAAAAAAGGAGATTTTAGGCTCAACCTAGGCGTGCCTATGCACTACGTTGGGCTAAGCATTACCGATGCCATCCACTCCGCCAGTACAAGCACTAACAGGCTATTCGTTAAGCCCACACTTTCTGTTAAACACACTCCTTTTGGCGGACTTACTACAAATGCATTTGCCAGTTACTCCGAATCCCTAAGCAATCCCAACGACCTTACGCAGGGAAATGTAATAACTAGTCACCGTTTAATGCGGAGCAACCAATCGGAAGTAGATACAAGGAAATCTTTCCTCTACCAAATTGGTGCCACATACCGAAACCCAGCAACAGGGCTTTTTGGTTCAATTAGCTGGAACGAAACCTTTGCGCAAAAGAACCAAATGATTAACCAAATCTCCATGGGCGATGGGCGCTTTATATACAAAGCGGAAAACCAGCCAAACAATACGCGCACAGGCTCACTCACAACCGAGGCAAAGTGGTACATTGGCTCAGCAAAAACTACGATTGGACTAAAGTGGCAGCATGGAAAAACAAACTTGGAGTATATGCTAAGTGGCATAATTGGGAAAAATACCATCACACGAAACACACTTACCCCAAGCATCCTTTTCAACAAATCAAGATACTGGAGCGCCGACTACGCATACAGTATAGCGCAGATAAAGGTGAGAACACACCAATCGGCATCATCCATAATGGAGCAGCAGCATAAGTTTAGCTTATACCTATACCCAACGCAAAGCAACATTATTGGATTTGAAACGGAGTACTACCACAACCAGCAGAAGGGTCAACCTAAAAGTGAATCGCTATTTTCCAACATCACCTATTCCTATAGGCCAAGCGACAAACGGATAGGCATAAAACTACAGTGTCGCAACATATTCGACACCAATAAGCTGGTTAGCACACAGGAAATGGATATTGCTATTATCAGCACAGAGTACCTTCTGCGCCCACGGGAGTTTATTGTAACCGTATCATGGTCGCTAGGCAAAACCCGTTAGCCTAAAGAAAATCACCTAAGCCACGCTCAAGCATTTGCAAGCCCTTAAGCTCGTTCTTGCGGTAAACGTAAACAACGCCGTACTCCTTGGCACGCTCGCGGCGCTCATCATCGGGCAAATCCTTATATGTAGATTCTACCTCGTTCCAGATGTTGAGAATGATATCATCGGCCTTATCGCGAAGCGAGTTTAGGTCGTTAAGCGCACGCTGGGTGTTCTGCTGAAGAATTTTTTGGTGATTATAGGCCTCAACAAAGTTCTCGTACCTAACCTTAACAAGCGCTATATTGGGATTGGTCACTGCGGTTTGGCCCATGCGCATACGACTGGTTTCGCCATCAATAATTAGCTTACCCCAATCAATAAGCTCCTTTTCGGAGTTAAGCGAGGGCAGCTTACGCTCGTCCACATCCATGCCGTAAACCTTCCTAACCTCGGGCGACATCTCGCCACGGGCAATGGCCATATTTAGCACCTGAATAAAATGCGACAGGTACAGCTTTGCCTTACGCATTACGTTGTTATAATCCTGGCTCTTGTCTATTTGCACCGTATAGGCAGCCTTATAGGTTGCCATTGCTTTCTCAAAAGAATCAATAAAAAGCTGTGCTTTTGTAAACGAGCTTTGGGAGAATGCTAACTTAAATGGAGGCAGCTCTTTTCCCTTCTTGTAGGCTGTCTTTAGGGCTCTGAGGCGAGCCACATCGGTGTTAGGCAAACGACGGTATGGCATGGCACTGGTGTTAACAATTTGTTAATAATGTGCGAATATAATCAACAAGAAACAAAAAACAAGGGTATTCGTAAATTATTTTCACAAGCGATTCGCTTTGATGTTCAGTTTTTTACGGAGCGAATAGGTGTAACACCCCACTCCACAAGCCTACTTCTCAGGTTTTTCAACATAAGCATACCCCTATTAAGGCCCAATAAAAAACATTACTTTTGAAGTCAATTGATTAACCTCATTCAACAACATAGTACTATGTACGGAAAAATGCAAGAATTCCTAGCCAATGAGCTGAAAGCCATTGAGGAAGCAGGTTTGTACAAAAACGAGCGCATTATTACCACAGCGCAAACAGCACAAATTAAGGTTAGCACAGGACAAGAGGTGCTAAACTTTTGCGCTAACAACTACCTTGGACTATCAAATCATCCACGCCTAGTAAAGGCTGCTAAGGATGCAATGGATACTCACGGGTTTGGTATGTCGTCGGTTCGCTTTATCTGTGGAACCCAGGATATTCACAAGCAACTGGAGAAGAAAATTGCCGATTACTTTGGCACCGAGGACACCATCCTTTACATTGCTGCTTTTGATGCAAACGGTGGTGTTTTTGAACCGCTTTTTGGCGAGGAAGATGCTATTATTTCCGACTCTCTTAACCACGCCTCAATTATTGATGGTGTTCGCCTTTGCAAGGCTCAGCGCTACCGCTACAACAATGCCGACATGAAAGACCTTGAGGAGAAGCTAAAGCTTGCTCAGGCTCAACGTTTCCGCATTATTGTTACCGATGGTGTTTTCTCTATGGACGGCAACGTGGCTCCAATGGATAAGATTTGTGAACTTGCAGAGAAGTACAATGCCCTTGTAATGGTTGACGAAAGCCACTCGGCTGGTGTTGCAGGAGCAACTGGTCGTGGTGTTACCGAGCAGTTTAACGTTCGTGGTAAGGTTGATATTATTACTGGCACCCTAGGTAAGGCCTTTGGTGGCGGTTGCGGTGGTTTCACCACTGGTCGTAAGGAGATTATCGACATGCTTCGCCAACGCTCACGCCCATACTTATTCTCAAACTCAATGCCCCCTGCAATTGTTGGCGCTGGTATTGAAGCATTCAACATGTTTGAGGAGAGCAGCGCGCTACACGATAAGCTAGTTAGCAACACCAAGTACTTTATGGAAAAGATGACCGCTGCTGGCTTCGACATTAAGCCTTCGCAAAGCGCTATTGTTGCGGTTATGCTTTATGATGCAAAACTTTCTCAGGATATGGCTGCAGCGCTACTTGAAGAGGGAATCTACGTAATTGGTTTCTACTACCCAGTAGTGCCAAAGAACGAGGCACGTATCCGCGTTCAGGTATCGGCTGGTCACGAGGTTGAGCACCTTGACAAGTGTATTGCTGCCTTTACTAAGGTTGGTAAAAAGTTAGGCGTTATTAAGTAACGTCTCCTTCAAATAAATGCAAAACGGGCTGTGGGGATAACCTATCAGCCCGTTGTTTTTTTGCGACTATTTTGCTCTTTACATATCTTTGCAAAAACCACTTTACAATGATTAACGTCTCAGGGAAATGGCTCTACTCCGAGGAGTTTGATTACGGTACCGATACCGGATATGCCGAGTTCACCCAAACAGGGAATCAGATTACTGGCGTTATTGAGTACACCGAGAATATTGATGGGGAGAAACCGTTTAGGGTGCGCCAAGAGGTTCGTGGCGAGGTTAATGGCTCCGAGATTGAAGTTGAAGGCATTAGCGTTTCGTTCCCCGATGGGGATGTTGATGGCGAGTATAACCTAGACTCATGGAACGGCGTTGTAACCGCCGAAGGCAAAATTGTGGGCTATAGCGTTGACAGCGAAGACATAAACGGCGTTTTTGTGCTTTGGCGCGAGTAAGCTAATCAATTCTATAAAACTCCCTTTTCCGGTTTGTGAACCTGACTAGCTCCTTTACTCCAAGGGCTCTGAGCTCATTTATTGCATCAGCAAAAAACTGTCCAACATTTTGCTCCACATGCGCATCGGAGCCCAACGTTAAGGGCACCCTGTGCTTAACCAGCGCGTTTACAAACTGAGCCGATGGGTAGAACTCCTTACAGGGTTTTATGCGCCCGCTGGTGTTAACCTCCACCACAACGTTGGCCTCCTTAAAAACCTTGGCAGCATGCTCGTAATATGGATTTAGGTCGAAGCTGGGATAGTAGGTAAACTTCTTGGCCAAATCGGCATGGCCAATAATATCGAACAATCCCGATTTAGCCGATTCCTCCACAAGCGCAAAGTAGCGGTTATAAAAAGCATCAATGTCAATACCATCGTAGGGAGCAATATCGGTATCAAAGTTCCAGTCATCAATAAAGTGAACAGAACCAATGCAGTAGTCCAACGGCAGGGAAGTAATAAGCTCACCAATCTCCTTGGTTAACCCTGGTATATAGTCAACCTCGGCTCCAAACTTTACTTTAATGGGAGTGGTTTCATCCTCCTTTATGCTAATTATGCGGTTACGCATAGCGGGGATGGCCTCTAGCTTTGTAGCCCAGCCAACTGGCTTAAGGCAAATATGATCGGAGAATCCTATTTCGGAAAGGCCTTTGTAGGCGGCTGATGTAAGCATCTCCTCGTGAGAATTTTTCCCATCGGAGAAGTATGTGTGCATATGGTAATCGATCATAACATATCCATTTTCCTTTGCAATATAACAACTTAGAGGGGAGAAAAGTTATGAGGAAATGGAATTACAGCAAAATTGGCTAACCAAGCATTATTGGATGCGATAAGCTGTAGGGGTTACGGGAGAACCCTACTCCTTTTTCCAGAACCAATCAAAAAAGTTGGGCTTACCATGATCCACAAGGCACTCAATGCCATCAACTATAATAGACTTAACATCGCTATACTTAATAATCTCTACAGAGCCTGTGCGCTCATTAAAGCCTATAAATGTCTCCGAGAAGAACTTGGAACCACGAGGAAGGGGTATAAAGTAAAGATCGGTATCGGTTTTTAGTAAAAACTGATACTTAGCCTTACCTAATACATCGGCAAACGACTCCTTATTTAACCGAATCTTTTCCATTGGCTTTTCAGGGTTGCTATTTATGCGACCTATTAATCCGCTTACTCTTTAGTAAACGAGAAATGAAGACCAGAAGTTGTACTAATGCTACAAAAAGAAATGCACCACCAGCAACTAGCACTCCAACCGATGTGGTATTGAACAGAGCCCGATTAAGGAACCATGCAACAAAACACATCATTGAAGCAATAATTAGAGCAAAAAATCGGAAATTAACACCTCCTCCAGAAGCTAGTCGCTGAGGCCTTCGCAGCATAAAACATCATTAAACTGTTGTATAGAGCACTATGCAAGGCTCCATCGTAAAATTATCGGCAAAATAAGTTACAAATGCAACACAAGTCAACCCCGCCCATCAACTTAACAAAAAAATAATATGCTTACAGGTTCCGCAGTTGTACCGTTTTGATGTATGATTTGGCATTATACATTCAGTAAACGTATCTTTGCCATACGAAAGACAAAAAGGGTATATAGCAACGCTTATACCCTTTTTTAAACTAACACGAACAATGGCAACAACGGGTAATCCGCGCTGGTACGCAGCATACACAAAACCTCGAAACGAGAAGAAGGTGCTGGAGCGGTTAACAGAGGCAGGAATTGAGGCGTATCTACCCCTACAAAAAAGGCTAAAACAGTGGAGCGATAGGAAAAAAATGGTTGAAGAACCCATTTTTAGATCCTACATCTTTGTGAGAATTGAGCAAAAGGACTATTTCAACGTTCTTAACACCCCAGGTGTTGTTCGGTATATTACTTTTGAAGGTAAAGCGGTACCCATACCCGATAAGCAGATAGATCAGGTTAAACTGCTTCTTGAGCAAAAGGACATTGAGGTTGATGTAGCAGAGGAGCCCATTAAACCGGGTACCATGGTGGAGGTTACATCGGGCTCTATGATAGGATTAGTTGGAGAACTGGTTGAGCTGCATGGGAAGAAGAGAGTTGTTGTTCGACTCGATCACATATCCCATTCGCTACTGGTAACCCTTCCTGCTAACTATATAACCAAGGCAATATAGGACTTACTCCACATACAACTTAAAACCAGATAGTTTGAATCCTATCTGGTTTTTCTATTTACATAATTATAGTAGTCTCAACCAAATAAAAATGGGTGAGAGCGGGAAATGCTCCCGTACCCACCCAAACACTTTAAACAATATAGCGGGTAAGAAACCTATTTTACAGGTATTTTATCCACACGAGCCTGATGGCGACCTCCCTCAAATGGCGTTTTTAGAAACTCTTCGGCTATTTGCTTGGCAATATCAACCCCAATAAAACGGGCAGGAATGGCACAAACATTGGCATTGTTGTGCTGGCGAGCAAGGCGAGCAATCTCTACACACCAGCATAGAGCCGAACGAATTCCCTGATGCTTATTGGCAGTAATGTTAACCCCATTGCCACTTCCGCAAAGAATAATGCCTAAGTCGTACTGTTTGCTCTCAACGGCAGAAGCCAGCGGATGTATAAAGTCGGGATAGTCAACACTCGCTTCGCTGTGAGTACCAAAATCGTGTAAAGTGTGGCCTAACGACTCAATAAAAGGTTTTAACTTCTCCTTGGTGGCATAGCCAGCATGATCGCACGCAATTGCAATATTTAACGATTCCATAGTTATATAGTTAGCTTCAGTAATTTAGCGAAGAGACAAAAACCACTTAGCCACAAATGCCATTCGACAGGTTGTGAGCTAAGGTTTATTTAAACAAGCAACTCTCTCTTAGGTTCGCAACCAGAGGCAAAGGGTGCTATCCAACGGAATTGCTAACTTTGCAAAGTTAACAAAAACAGAGAATAAGCAGAGGTTAATTGCTTTGCCGATTAGCAAAACGCTGTAACCCTATTGCTTACTGCTTATAGCAGCTAACGATTGGGAAAGTGCTACAATCCGCTTTAACCAATACAGGAAAACAGAACAATGTCGGGAATCTACGTTCACATACCTTTTTGTCACAGGAAGTGCCACTATTGCGACTTTTACTCCGTTGCCAATAAGTCTAGGCAAACCAATTTTCATAGCTACCTAATAAGCGAGATTGAAGCAATGGCGAGCTACCTAACCGATACCGTTAAAACGGTTTACTTTGGAGGTGGAACCCCATCGGTTCTTGCAACAGAGCAGCTTAAAACCATTCTGGAGGCAATACAAAGGACTCACCCAATTGCTAACGATGCTGAGATTACCATTGAAGTAAATCCCGAAGACATGTCCCAAGAGTACCTAGCGGGCATTAAAGAGCTGGGGTTTAACCGCATTAGCATTGGGGTACAATCATTCAACAACAGCACGCTGCTATTCCTAGGCCGAAAGCATTCCGCGCAGGAAGCAGCTGCTGGCGTGGCTAATGCAAGAAGCGCTGGGTTTACAAACATTTCCGTTGACCTTATTTACGGCATACCAAACCAGTCGTTGGAGGAGTGGACCGATAGCATAAACACAGCACTATCGCTTAATCCAGAGCATTTATCGTGTTACCATTTAACCATTGAGCCAGGTACTCTATTTGGCCTATGGGAGCGCAAGCAGAGGCTAAAACCCATTCCCGATGAGAATAGCCAGAAATACTACGATATTCTTTGCCACATGCTGCGCGAAGCAGGGTATAATCACTACGAAATATCAAACTTCGCCAAAAAGGGATTCGAATCCAAGCACAACTCATCGTACTGGAATAACGACAGCTACTTAGGAATTGGTCCTGCGGCACACTCCTATAACGGAAATACAAGGCAGTGGAATGTTAGTAATATAAGCAAGTACATATCCTGCATAGAAACTAAAACGCCCCCATTTGAGGTGGAGGAGCTTAGTGAAATCGACCTCTATAACGAGGAGATTATAAAACGCCTAAGAACTTCGGAGGGGATAAACATTGAGCAATTTACCAGCCGATTTGCTAAGAAATGGGTAGAAAAACTGCACCATTCCATTGCTCCCCTTGTGGAGCAAGGAGCAATTTCCTTAATAGATAACAGGTACTTTATACCAGAGGATAAGCTACTTGTTTCCGATAGCATAATGGTTAATCTCATTGAGAACAACTGAGGTGGCAGTAGAACTTCCTGTTAGATTGCCCTGTACATCGAACTTTAGTATTCCAAAGTAATGTGTACCATAAAAAAGAGGCTGCACAAATTAATGAGCAGCCTCCTTGCCTATAAACTATACGATTAATGAATTCTATCTAGCTGACCCGTACGCTTTGCAAACCACTTTTGCATATTAACCGTTATTCGGTACATAACAGGAACAATAATAAGCGTAAGGAATGTAGAGAATGTTAAACCAAAGATTACGGTCCACGAGATTGGCCCCCACATTATAACGTTGTCTCCACCAAAGTAGATATCTGGATTAAACTCTGTTAGCCCCTTAATAAAGTCGATATTTAAACCAATAGCCATTGGAATAAGACCGAGTATAGTAGTAATTGCCGTTAGCAATATCGGACGAAGCCTAGTTCTACCAGCCTGAACAACGCAATCTGTGGCGTCCTGCAGGGAAAGGAATGCGTTCTCGGGTAATCCCAACTCCTCACGGCGCTTCTCCTTTAGTAGGCCAATGTAGTCAATTAGCACAATGGCATTATTAACAACAATACCGGCAAGCGATACCAGCCCAATACCTGTCATTACCACTACAAAGTCCATTTTAAAGGTTGATATACCACCAAGTACACCAATTGTACTTAAAAGCACACTTGTTAGAATAATCAATGGACGAACCAAGGAGTTAAACTGGGTAACAAGTATCAATAGAATAAGCGCAAGGGCAATCAGCATGGCATTGCCAAGGAATGCCATAGACTCCTGCTGCTCCTCCTGCTCTCCAGTAAAAGCGTACTTATACCCTTCGGGCATATCGAACCCAGACAGAATTGTTTTAAGCTGATTGTTAATGTTAGTTGCGTTATACCCCTTTAGCACATTGGAGTAAACAGTAACAACTCTATCCTTATCCTTTCTTTTTACAGAGCCATAGGTTGTTGAGTAGTGAAACTCCGCAACAGCCGATATAGGTATCTGAATAAGTTGCCCCTCATCCATAAAAGAGATTTTTTGGTTCAGAAGCGTAGGCAAATTGTTCCTATAGGCCTCGTTGTAACGAAGCTGTATTGGATAATCATCTTCGCCCACCTTAAAGCGCGATATCTCCTTACCAAATAGAGAGGTACGAATTGTTTCGGCAATTTGCAGAGTGCTTAATCCAAACCGGCGAGCCTTATCCCTATCAATATCAATTATCAGCTCTGGTTTACCCAGCTCAAGGTCAAACTTAAGACCCTCAATCCCTGCAATATCATAACTATTTATAAGGGTCTCAATGGAGTCGGCTAAAACCAGAATCTTATCAAACTCAGGGCCGCTAACCTCAATGTTAATTGCCTTTCCTGCAGGGGGACCCATCAAATCCTGAGTAAAGGAGAGCTCGACACCTGGGTACTTGCCAAGCAGGTTGTCGTTAAGCTTCTGCATAATAACAGAGGTGTTATCGCCAAGCCTATCCTTAAACTCAACAAAAGAGATGGTTAGTAGGCCCTTATTAACCTCATCGCCAAAGGTCCACTCGTTGGGATCGCCCTTACCAACTGTTGTTAGCACAGACTTAACTGATTGTCTATGAGGCTCTATTACCCGGTTAACATCTACCTCTATTAAGCGCATTACCGAGTCAGTAACTGCCAAATCAGAACCAATAGGAAGCTCCGCAACGATATTAATGTAGTTTGGATCGTTGGTAGGAAAGAACTTAACCTCTGGCTGGCGAATTCCAAACAGCACAATTGTAAAAATCATTAGCCCAAAAGTACCTACTAGGAACCAGATAGGGTTTTTACCCCTCAAAGCATAGCTAAGAACCCTAGAGTAAACATTCTCCAACCAGCTAAGAAAAACGCTTCGAAACCAGCGCTCAACCTTCCAAAAGAATATCATGTTTAGGTATAGCACAATGGCCATGATGGAAAGAATGTTGGCAATAGCAAACCATCGTACGGCATAGAAAATAGCTGCAAACACCAACAAAATGGCTATGTTACGATAGGTTTTTTTCTTATTAGGCCTATTGTTAACATTTCCATCGTCCATTTTAATAAAGGTTGCTGCAACCACAGGCGTAATAACCAGTGCAACAAAAAGCGACGATATAAGCGTTATAATAAGCACTATAGGTAAATATTTCATAAACTCACCCATAATACTATCCCAAAAGGCAAGGGGTAAAAACGCTGCAAGGGTGGTTGCTGTTGACGATATAATTGGCATGGCAATTTCACTTGTTGCCAGTCTAGCTGCCTCAAATGGTTTGTTGCCCAGCCCAACAAATCGGTATATGTTATCAACAACCACAATGGCATTGTCCACAAGCATCCCCAGAGCTAGAATTAGGGCAAAGAGCACAATCATGTTAATCTTGTACCCAATTAGTCCAAATACCATAAACGAGAGTAGCATGGACAAGGGGATGGCAAGCCCTACAAACAGTGCGTTACGCGTTCCCAGAAAGTAGAAAAGCACAATAACTACAAGCAGAATACCCAGAATCATGCTATTCTCTAGGTTTGATAGCTGCTTTCTAACCATATCGCTTTGGTCATTGGTGATGCTTACGTTCAACGTTGCAGGGATAGCCCCCGTTGCCTCGGCCTCGTTAAGCACCTCAAAAATCTTATCGGTGGCAACAAGCAAGTTCTCGCCACCCTTTTTAATAACCTGTACCGAAACCACAGGCTGGCCATCCAAACGAGCCTTGCTGGTTAGGTCGGCATAACCATCAATAACTGTTGCTACATCGCGGAGGTAAACAACATGGCCATTGGTTCTTTTAACAATTATACTCTCGATGTCTTTTGTGGTAACAAACTCATTTACCACACGAATGGAACGGCGAGTTTTACCTAAAGTAATATCGCCCCCCGACATTGAGATGTTCTCCTGAGCCACAGCGTACTGAATATCGGGAAAAGCCAAACCAACTGCTTCCAGCTTGTAAGGATCAACCTCAATAATAATTTCCCGTTCCTCAACACCCTGAATCTCCACTTTGGAAACCTCGGTAATTGATTCCAACTTATCCTCAAGATACTCGGCATAGCGTTTAAGCTCAGCCAAGGAGAAATCGCCCGATAGGTTTATATTGATAATGGGGAACTCGGTAAAATCGATATCTGTAACAATAGGATCAGATAGGAGATCGCTTGGCAAATCGCTTTTTGCCCTGTCCACAGCATCCTTAACTTCCTGAAGAGCATCGCGTATCTCGGTGTCGTAGTTAAACTCAACCATTACCATAGATGCATCCTGTAGCGAGGTAGAGGTAACCTTTTTCACCCCTTTAGCCGACTCAACCTCCTTTTCGATGGGTCGGGTAATCAGGTTCTCCATATCAACAGGTGGATTACCTGGATAAACGGTTTGAACCAGAATGGTTGGGAAGAAAACCTCTGGGAACAGCTCCTTGCTAAGCTGCTGGTAAGAGATTAATCCAAACACTGCCACAATACCCGTTAACAAGAACACGGTGTTCTTATTCTTTAGAGCAAGTACAGTAAGCTTAAAATCTCTTATAGTATTTTTTATTGATGACTGATCGCTCATCTGCTTAAATTTTTGCCGTTACTTAATGGTTACTGTACTGCCATTACCAACAAGGTTAAACCCAGAAACAATAACCTGGTCGCCCTCTGCCAATCCGCTTTTTATCATGGTCCGCTCCCTGAACGATAAACCAGTATTTACGTAAACCTTTTTGGCAATAGCCTCACCCTGCTCATCGTTGGCAACAACAAATAGGAACTCGCCCTTGCTATCCTGCTTAACAACAAGCGACGGAACTACGATAGCCTTGGTATCAATGTCGTTTAGTTAGTGGAAACTTATAACGGCTTGTAATTCATTGAGTA
>JABNAD010000305.1_pt1 | contig 34822 bp, 32 predicted proteins | sample 7240381 | NCBI WGS metagenome assembly JABNAD01 (sample SAMN11332834, study PRJNA596920) | anaerobic digester metagenome | biome: digested sludge; isolation source: digested sewage sludge-derived enrichment culture grown on H2/CO2 | place: Germany: Goettingen
AAATAGGGGATTCTGAGGGCATTTGTAAATTTCGCACTTTCGGATGCTAGTGATCCCAATACTAATCCTCAAAAGCCATGAATTACAGTGAAATAGTAAGCCTGCTTGCCGATAAGGCCAGTTTCCTTTTGGAGCATAGGTGTACAACGGTTGCAAAAGAGAATTTGCACCTTCCTGGTTCCGATTTTGTCGATAGGGTAATCTCCTCATCAAATCGTACGCCGCAAGTTCTTCGTAGCATTCAAGCGCTGTATAACCACGGGCGCTTATCCGGAACAGGGTACCTATCAATACTTCCCGTGGATCAGGGCATAGAGCACACAGCAGGGGCATCATTTGCTCCTAATCCCATTTACTTCGATCCCGAGAATATTGTGAAGCTGGCCATAGAGGGAGGAGCCAATGCTGTTGCGTCCACCTTTGGTGTGCTAGCAGCGGTATCACGCAAATATGCACACAGAATCCCTTTTATTGTAAAGCTAAACCATAACGAGCTGTTAACCTATCCAAATAAGTTCGATCAGATAATGTTTGGTTCCGTTCAGGAGGCATGGAACTTAGGTGCTGTGGCTGTTGGGGCAACAATCTACTTTGGGTCGGAGGAGTCCAACCGCCAAATAGTTGAGGTTGCCGAGGCCTTTGAAAGGGCGCACGAGCTGGGAATGGCTACAGTGCTCTGGTGCTATTTGCGCAACAATGGGTTTAAAAAGGATGGAGTCGATTACCACACTGCCGCCGATTTAACTGGGCAGGCTAATCATCTTGGGGTTACCATACAAGCCGATATCATAAAGCAGAAGCTTCCCGAGGTTAATGGCGGATTTAAAACCATCAATTTTGGAAAGACTCACGATAAGGTGTACACTCAACTCACCACCAATCATCCAATAGATCTTACAAGGTATCAGGTGTTAAGTTGCTACAGCGGTCGCTCTGGTCTAATTAACTCGGGTGGGGCATCAAGTGGTGCTAGCGATTTGTCCGAAGCAGTCCAAACGGCAGTAATAAATAAACGAGCCGGTGGCATGGGGCTAATAAGTGGGCGCAAGGCCTTTCAAAAACCAATGGTTGAAGGCATTAAGATTCTAAACGCCATTCAAGACGTTTACTTATCTCCCGAAATAGATATTGCTTAGCCACACAACTTATAGCATTGAGCCGCCTATGTGTTGTGCCTTTTAGCATATACCTAGGCGGCTTTTCCTCATTACTTACAGTTGTTGCATACTTTATTTAACGGGCTCTTTGCATAAAAAACATTTTTTCTACAACTTAGGTGCACCCAAAAACTTGTTTAACCCTTTTAAACCAACCCTATGTCTTCATCTCAATCCCCAATACGCGATAGCTTTGGGAGTAAATTTGGTATTATTGCTGCTGCTGCAGGTTCTGCAGTAGGACTTGGAAACATCTGGAAATTCCCCTACATAACAGGTCAGAATGGAGGCGGAGCCTTTCTATTAATCTATTTGGCTTGTGTTATTCTTATAGGTGTTCCTGTAATGATGTCGGAGTTTGCTATAGGTCGCCGTGGGCAGCGCAACGCATTTGGATCGTTTAAAGTTTTATCGCCCAATAAACCATGGTATATGGTTGGATTTATGGGTGTTGTTGCAGCTTTTTTTATTCTTGCATTCTATAGCGCCGTTGCTGGTTGGACTTTGGAGTATATTGTGCAATCGGTTACTCATAGGTTTGCAAACCAATCCACTGCCGATTTGCAGAACTCCTTCAACTCTTTTATAACAGGAACCTATCGCCCCATTATTTGGCAGCTCATTTTTATGATCCTTACTGCGGCAATTGTTATTGCTGGCGTAAAAAAGGGGATTGAGAAGTACACAAAGCTGCTTATGCCTCTTTTGGTTGTGCTTATACTTATACTCTGCTTGCGTTCTGTTACTCTTGATGGAGCCATGGCTGGCCTTTCCTTTCTTTTTAAGCCCGATTTTTCTAAGATAACAGGGGAGACAATTTTGTTTGCTTTGGGACAAGCCTTTTTCTCCCTGAGCCTGGGAATGGGAACGCTAATTACGTATGCATCTTACTTTGGTAAGAATGAGAACCTGGCTTTAACCGCGGTGGAGGTCTCGCTTGCCGATACTATTATAGCTATACTTGCAGGGGTGATGATTTTTCCTGCAGTTTTCGCTTTCAATATCGAACCAGCCTCGGGACCTAGCCTTGTGTTTATAACATTGCCAGGTATTTTCCAAAAAATGCCTGGAGGAGATATTTTTGGCGCCATATTCTTTGTTCTGCTGGCCGTGGCAGCGCTTACATCCACAATATCGGTACTCGAGGTTGTTGTTGCCTATTTTGCAGAGGAGCTTAAGCTTACTAGACGAAAAGCTACCATTTTGGCTATAGCCTCCATATCGGTACTAGGAATATTTGCATCGCTATCATTTGGCCCACTATCCAATTTTACCATATTTGGAAAGGGAGTGTTCGATTTACTCGATTTTACCGCATCAAACGTACTTCTTCCATTGGGAGGACTTTTCATTGTGCTATTCATAGGCTGGTACTTCACTCGAGATCTTACCCGCAGTGAACTTTCGAACGGTAATAAGTTGAAGGCTCGTTATTTCCCAGCTTACATCTTCATTGTACGTTATGTTGCTCCATTAGCAATAGCAGCAATATTTATATACAGCATTTTTGTTGGCGGACTAGGATAACAAGACAGCATGAAAAGGTTTGTTAAGAATATAACTAGTTATTTCACCTTTACCAAAGGGGAACGCTTGGGTATTATTATACTCCTTTTCATTATTTTGTTGTTGCTTATTTTGCCTACAATCTATGGGAAGTATATTCATAAAGAGGTAACGCTTGATTCAAGGGTGCAGTCTCTTGCCGATAGCTTCTTTTTGTCCCTAAAAGATGTTGACCTAGCTAGCACCGCAAAACAGGCTAGGGTGGACAGGGAAGAAGTTGCTGCCGCTAAAGTAGTAGAGGTATTCCCTTTCGATCCCAATACGGCAACCCTAGGCGATTTTGTGCGACTCGGATTTTCCGACAAGCAGGCTAAAGTAATACTACGTTACAGGAGCAAAGGTGGATTCTTTGCCACTCCTAAGGATTTTAGTAAGATGTATGTAGTTGATTCTGCAGCCTATCAACGTTTAGAACCTTATATCGCTATTAAGGACCGCGTAAAGACAACCCATTTAGATTCATCGGCAACTTTGGTTGCCACAGAGGTCTTTATTCCAGTATCAATTAATAGCGCCGATACAGCAGAGCTAACCCGCGTTAACGGCATCGGGAGGACGTTTGCTAAACGTATTGTGGCTTACCGAAACCTACTTGGAGGATTTTACAGTCCCACACAGCTAACCGAGGTGTATGGCATCTCCATGGATATGGTAGAAAAAATGGCACCTCAGCTACAAATTGATACTATCCTAATAAAAAAGGTAAACCTGAACACTGTGTCGTACGACGAGTTGAGGAAGCATCCATACATTTCCGACTACCAGGCCAAAGCAATTATTTACTACAGAAGTAAAGTGAAGCAGATAAATAGTCCCAATGAGATTCTTAAGAATAACCTCATTACAAAAGAAGATTTTTACAGGGTTAGGAATTATTTATCTGTAGATTAGTTGAATTAATTTAATTCATTAACTATCTTTGCAGTCCCAAAATTTACCAAAAAGGAGGTATGAAAAACAGGTAAATTTTTGAAATAGTTAACATTAAGTATAATTTTGCGGTTCATTAAATTACCACAGACATGATTATTATACCGATAAAGGAAGGTGAAAATATTGAAAGGGCGCTAAAGAAATTTAAGCGTAAATTTGAGAAAACTGGTATGATGAAGGAGCTTCGTTCTCGTCAAGCTTTCACCAAGCCATCTGTTGAAAAACGTGAGGCAATAAAGAAAGCCATTTACATCCAGCAGCTTCAGCAAAAAGAGGAGTAGTACCATAGTTGTACATCCCTTTTTTAATCCTTTTTAAGAAATATATCAGGCATTTTTGCCTGATTTTTTTTTGGGTAAGAGTAAGGTAAGTGTTATCTTGCATCATACGAATATGCAAGAAGCTTTCCTTAAATATTTAGAAGTAGAAAAAGGTTATTCTGCCCACACTGTCCTTTCTTATGGTACAGATTTGAGGCAGTTTTTTACCTTTTGTGGCTATTTGCCAGGCAGCGAAGTTCCTTCGGCTGTAACCCATAGGCAAATACGTGCTTGGGTTGCTGCGCTCATCAATCAGGGAGTAACCCCTAGGTCGGTGAATCGCAAGCTGTCCACACTCCGGCAGTACTACCACTATTTAAACATTACTGGAGCATTTAGTGGCGATCCTACCCAAAAGGTAGTTGCCCCCAAAGTGGCTAAGCGTTTACCCGTATATGTTAAGGATAGCGATACCCAGAAGCTATTCGAAAGAGAGATATTCCCCGAAGGATATCACGGCCTGCGCGATAAGTTAATAATTTACATGCTCTACTTTACAGGCATTCGGTTATCGGAGCTGGTAGGGCTAAGCCTTCAGCGGGTCGATTTAAAGGCTGGAACCATAAAGGTAATGGGTAAGGGGAGTAAGGAGCGCATTGTGCCTATCCATCCCGAACTTCTCCCATTGGTTCGGGAGTATTTAAACGCTCGCCAATCAGAGTTCGAAAATGTAACAACAACCGCACTTTTTTTAACAGATAAGGGCAACCAAGTATACTCCAAATACGTTTATAGAGTAGTGAACCGTTACTTATCGCTGGTAACAACCCTAGAGAAGAAAAGCCCACATGTGCTTCGACACACATTTGCCACACACCTACTAAACAATGGAGCCGATTTAAACGCAATTAAGGAGCTGCTAGGTCACGCAAACCTTGGGGCAACCCAAGTATATACACACAGTTCTTTTCAAAAACTTAAGAGTGCTTACGTAAAGGCTCATCCAAGAGCCACTAATTAATGTAAAGGAGGATTAATTATGAACGTGAAGATCCAATCTATCAAGTTCGATGCAGACAAGAAACTCATCGATTTTATTAATAGCAAGGTAAACAAGTTGGACCGTTTTTATGACAATATTCTATCAGCCGAGGTTTTCCTTCGACTCGAAAACTCCCAGGATTTAGAGAATAAAATAGCCGAAATCCGTCTTGATATTCCCGGAAACGACCTTTTTGCAGAGCGCAAATGCAAAACTTTTGAGGAAGCAATAGACGAATGTGTGGATGCACTGAAGCGACAGGTAGATAAGCACAAAGAAAAACAACGCGGAGTATAATATTTGCAACGCGCTTAATATTAGCCCCTTCACCAAGTACAGGTATTAATTAAAGACTGCCCCAAAGGTGAAGGGGCAATTTTTTTTAAAAAAAGAGCACGTAGGTTTTGGTGGTAATTAAATTATTTCTACATTTGCCAACCGATTTGAGGGGGTAAACAGCGAATCAAATCGTAGTTCTAGCGAAAGAATGCCGGTGTAGCTCAGTTGGCCAGAGCAGCTGATTTGTAATCAGCTGGTCGGGGGTTCGAATCCCTCCACCGGCTCTTTTTTTCTTGAAGAATTTAATTAGGGGAGATACCAAAGTGGCCAACTGGGGCAGACTGTAAATCTGCTGGCGTACGCCTTCGTAGGTTCGAATCCTGCTCTCCCCACAAGGCAGTTAGTAAGTGTGTAGTTAAAAAGATCAAGGGTTTGGTCGTTTTTTGTGTGTTATAAAGCAATCAATTCCTAATCCAATAAACTAACAGTTAGTGACTTAAATAAGCGGGAGTAGCTCAGTCGGTAGAGCATCAGCCTTCCAAGCTGAGGGTCGCGGGTTCGAGTCTCGTCTCCCGCTCTAGCCGTAGGCCGATGTAGCTCAGGGGTAGAGCGCTTCCTTGGTAAGGAAGAGGTCACGAGTTCAATTCTCGTCATTGGCTCTCTCTAAGAAAATAAAACTAAAACAAATCTCTAATTTCTAATTTATTAATACCTGGAGTTATGGCTAAAGAAAAATTTGATAGGTCGAAACCTCACGTTAACATTGGTACCATTGGTCACGTTGACCACGGTAAAACCACTTTGACCGCTGCTATTACTAAGGTTCTAGCTGAAGCTGGTCTTTCTGAGTTCCGTACATTCGATTCTATCGACAACGCTCCTGAAGAAAAAGAGCGTGGTATCACCATTAATACTTCTCACGTAGAGTATCAAACAGCAAACCGCCACTACGCTCACGTTGACTGTCCAGGTCACGCTGACTACGTAAAGAACATGGTTACTGGTGCTGCGCAGATGGACGGTGCTATCATCGTAGTAGCTGCTACCGATGGTCCTATGCCTCAAACTCGCGAGCACATTCTTCTTGCCCGTCAGGTAAACGTACCAAAACTTGTTGTTTTCCTTAACAAGTGTGATATGGTTGACGATGCTGAGATGCTTGAGCTTGTAGAAATGGAAGTTCGCGAACTTCTAAGCTTCTACAACTTTGATGGCGACAACGCTCCTGTTATCCGTGGTTCTGCTCTAGGTGCTCTTAACGGTGAGCCAGAGTGGGTTGCTAAGGTAATGGAACTAATGGCTGCTGTTGATGAGTATATTCCAATTCCTCCTCGTGAGAACGAGAAGCCTTTCCTAATGCCTGTTGAGGACGTATTCTCTATCACCGGTCGTGGTACTGTTGCTACTGGTAGAATCGAGACTGGCGTTATCAACACTAGCGAAGAGGTTGAGCTTGTAGGTCTTGGTGCTGAAAAGAGAAAAACTGTTGTAACTGGTGTTGAGATGTTCCGTAAGATTCTTGACCGTGGTGAAGCTGGTGATAACGTAGGTCTTCTTCTTCGTGGTATCGACAAGAAAGAGATTAAGCGTGGTCAAGTACTTGCTAAACCAGGTTCAATCACTCCTCACACTCGTTTCAAAGCAGAGGTTTATATCCTTAAGAAAGAGGAAGGTGGACGTCACACTCCATTCCACAATAAATACCGTCCTCAGTTCTACCTACGTACTCTTGACGTAACTGGAGAGATCACTCTTCCAGAAGGTGTTGAGATGATTATGCCTGGTGACAACGTAACCATTACCGTAGATCTAATCTACCCAGTAGCGGTTAACCAAGGTCTTCGTTTCGCTATCCGCGAAGGTGGACGTACCGTTGGTGCTGGTCAGGTAATTGAAGTTATGGACTAAGTCCAATCTAGTATAGGGATGGTTTGGCTAACCAAACCATCCTTTATTTACGGGTGTAGCTCAGTTGGTAGAGCATCGGTCTCCAAAACCGAGTGTCGGGCGTTCGAGTCGCTCCTCCCGTGCAAATAATCTTGACTGTATGAAGATTAAAACTTACTTTGAAGAAGCTTACAACGAACTTGTTTACAAGGTATCGTGGCCAACGTGGAAAGAGCTTCAGTCTAGCGCTTTAATTGTTATGATAGCTTCCCTATTGATAGCGCTAGTTGTCTTCTTAATGGATATTTCCTTTGAGAACATTATGGATTTTATTTATCGCATGCTTTATTAAAAGGGAAAGAGTACTTCAATGGAAGATAATGTAAAGAAGTGGTACGTAATTAGAGCCATTGGTGGTAAAGAGAAGAAAGTTAAGGAGTATGTTGAGAACGAAATCAACAGGCTTCAACTTTCTGATTTTATATCACAGGTTCTTATCCCTACTGAAAAAGTTTACCAGATTAGAAATGGTAAAAAAGTAAGTAAGGAGCGTATCTTCTATCCCGGTTACGTTTTAATAGAAGCTGCATTGGTAGGTGAGATTCCCCATATCTTGAAGGATATACCTAACGTTATAGGATTTTTGGGTGACCCTAGAACAGGTGATCCAATACCCTTGCGCCAATCCGAGGTTAACCGAATTTTAGGTAAGGTTGATGAGCTAGCCGATAGCGAGGAGGAGCTAAATGTTCCTTTCTATGTTGGCGAAACCGTAAAGGTGGTTGATGGACCGTTTAACTCATTTTCGGGTATCATCGAGGAGGTTAACGAAGAGAAGAAAAAGCTAAAGGTCATGGTGAAGATCTTTGGCCGGAAGACACCGTTGGAGCTAAGCTTCATGCAGGTAGAAAAGGAGTAATAATTTTAAGAGCTAATGCATTATGGCTAAGGAAGTAGCTGGATTAATTAAGCTTCAAATCAAGGGTGGTGCCGCTAACCCGTCACCTCCGGTTGGTCCTGCACTAGGCTCGAAGGGTGTAAACATCATGGAGTTCTGCAAGCAGTTTAATGCTAGAACTCAAGCAATGGCTGGTAAGGTATTACCTGTGGTAATTACCTACTATACCGACAAGTCATTCGATTTTGTTGTTAAAACCCCTCCGGTGGCTGTACAGTTGCTTGAAATATCAAAGCAAAAGTCAGGTTCACCAGAGCCAAACCGTAAGAAAGTTGCCAGTGTAACATGGGATCAAGTTAAGGAAATTGCTAAAGACAAAATGCCTGACTTGAACTGCTTTACGTTGGAATCAGCAATGAAAATGGTTGCTGGTACCGCACGTAGCATGGGTATCACAGTGACTGGTGAATTTTCAGGTAATTAACTATTAACCTCTTTTGTGCAATGACTAAACTGACAAAGAACAGGAAGCTTGCTCTGTCGAAGATTGAACCTGGAAAACAGTATAAGCTTGTTGAGGCCGCTAGCCTGTTGAAAGAGGTAACAACTACCAAATTCGATGCATCTGTTGACATTGATGTGCGCCTTGGCGTAGATCCAAGAAAAGCCAACCAGATGGTTCGTGGTGTTGTGACCCTTCCACACGGTACTGGTAAAGAGGTACGTGTGCTTGTGCTGTGTACTCCCGACAAGGAGGATGCTGCACGTGAAGCAGGTGCCGATTACGTAGGGCTTGATGAATACATCGAGAAGATTAAGAATGGTTGGACCGATGTAGATGTTATCATCACAATGCCTACCGTAATGGCAAAGGTTGGTGCACTAGGACGCGTACTTGGTCCTCGTGGACTTATGCCTAACCCAAAGAGCGGTACCGTTACTATGGACGTCGACAAGGCTGTTAAAGAGGTTAAGCAGGGTAAGATCGACTTCAAAGTTGATAAATTTGGGATTGTTCACACATCTATCGGAAAGGTATCATTTACCCCAGAGAAGATTGTTGAGAACGCTCAGGAGTTCATTAACATGATTAACAAGCTGAAACCATCAGCTGCGAAAGGAACCTACATTAAGAGTGTTTTCCTTTCAACAACAATGAGCCTTGGGTTACCGATTGATCCCAAATCTATCTCAGAGTCGAATTAATAACTCATATCAGACCCTTTAGCACTATGAGACGGGAAGAAAAAAACGAAGTGATTGATAGGCTTATCGAGCAGATTAACCAGTATCCTCACTTTTATCTAGCCGATACATCAGAACTAAACGCAGAAGTAACCAGCAAGTTACGCCGTGTTTGTTTCGATAGGCAGGTAAAAATGGTAGTGGTTAAGAACACCCTTCTCAAGAAGGCTCTCGAACGTAGCGAAAAATCTGATTTTTCAGCAATGTTCGAAACCCTTAAGGGATCTACATCGGTAATGTTTACCGAAGCAGGGAATGTTCCTGCTAAGCTTATCAAGGAGTTCCGTAAGGAGCATCCAAAACCCATTTTAAAAGCGGCTTTCGTAGAAGAATCAATATACGTAGGAGAAAATCAACTAGACGCACTTGTTGCGCTTAAGAGCAAAAATGAGCTTATTGCTGATGTTATCGCTCTACTTCAATCTCCAGCGAAAAATGTTGTTTCTGGACTACAATCAGGCCGCAATATCCTTGCAGGTGTTGTTAAAACCCTGTCAGAACGTGAAGAAAAATAATTTTGAATTAAATTTAAACCTCAAGTAAAAATGGCAGATCTTAGGAAATTTGCAGAAGAATTGGTTAACCTAACCGTTAAGGAAGTTAACGAACTTGCTCAAATCCTTAAGGATGAGTATGGTATTGAGCCTGCTGCTGCAGCTGTTGCAGTTGCTGCTCCAGCTGCTGGTGGTGACGCTGCTGCAGCTGAGAAGACTTCATTCGATGTTGTTCTGAAGTCGGCTGGTGGAGCCAAACTGCAGGTAGTTAAGCTTGTTAAGGAGCTTACAGGTCTTGGCCTTAAAGAGGCAAAAGAGCTTGTTGACGCTGCTCCAAAAACCGTTAAGGAAGGCGCTTCTAAGGAAGAAGCCGAATCTCTTAAAGCACAACTCGAAGAGGCAGGAGCAGAAGTTGAACTTAAATAGCGTTAGCCTGATATTAGGTTTTAGAGGTTTAGAATCTATTTTATAGATTCTAAGCCTTTTTATTGTTGTTATTGTAGGTTCAACTAATTCCATCACAATGTCTCCAGATACAAAAAGTCAGAGAATTAACTTTGCCAAAACCAAAACCCGGTTTGACTATCCGGATTTTCTGGAGGTGCAACTTAAATCTTTCCGCGAGTTCTTCCAGCTGGGAACAGCACCAGAAGATCGTAGGAGAGAGGGGTTGTATCAGGTGTTTGGCGAAAACTTTCCTATCACAGACACTAGGAATAATTTCGTTCTGGAATTCCTCGATTATTACATCGACCCTCCACGCTATTCTATTGAGGAGTGCCTTGAACGTGGTTTAACCTTTAGCGTACCGCTTAAGGCTAAGCTTAAATTATATTGTACTGATCCTGAGCACGAGGACTTTGATACCGTTGTACAGGACGTGTACCTAGGGACTATTCCCTATATGACACCTCGGGGTACCTTTGTTATCAATGGTGCCGAAAGGGTTGTTGTATCTCAACTTCACCGCTCTCCTGGCGTATTCTTCGGGCAAAGCGTTCATGCAAATGGAACTAAGCTTTACTCCGCTAGAATTATTCCGTTTAAGGGGTCTTGGATTGAGTTTGCTACCGACATCAACAATGTGATGTACGCATACATCGATCGTAAGAAGAAGTTGCCTGTTACTACGCTTCTTCGTGCCATTGGCTACGAAGGCGATAAAGATATTCTAGAAATATTTAACCTTGCTGATGAAATTAAGGTTTCTAAAACTACCCTTAAAAAGTATGTGGGACGTCGCCTAGCGGCTCGTGTTCTTAAGACTTGGATTGAGGATTTTGTTGATGAGGATACCGGAGAGGTTGTTTCTATTGAGCGTAATGAGATTATCCTAGATCGTGAAACCATTCTGGAGAATGATCATGTGGATGAAATTGTTGACTCTGGAACCAAGTCTATTCTACTACACAAGGAAGGTCAAAGTATTTCTGATTTTGCAATTATCTACAATACGCTTCAAAAGGACCCATGTAACTCCGAAAAAGAAGCGGTTGTTCACATCTACCGTCAGCTGCGTAACTCCGAACCACCTGATGAGGCTACAGCCCGTGATGTGATTGATAAACTATTCTTCTCCGATAAGCGCTACGATTTAGGAGAAGTTGGTCGCTATAGAATCAATAAGAAGTTAAACCTTACAACCCCTAGCGATGTTAAGGTTCTAACTAAAGAGGATATAATCGAGATTATCAAGTATCTGATAGAGCTTATTAACTCTAAGGCAGATGTTGATGATATCGACCACTTGAGCAACCGTCGCGTACGTACCGTTGGTGAGCAGCTTGCTACCCAATTTAGCGTAGGTTTAGCTCGTATGGCTCGTACCATTCGTGAGCGTATGAACGTTCGCGATAATGAGGTATTTACCCCGATAGATCTTATCAACTCCAAGACACTTTCGTCGGTAATCAACTCATTCTTTGGTACCAACCAGCTCTCTCAGTTCATGGATCAAACCAACCCTCTTGCAGAGATGACCCACAAGCGTCGTTTATCTGCGTTAGGACCAGGTGGTTTATCGCGTGAGCGTGCTGGTTTTGAGGTTCGTGACGTTCACTACACCCACTACGGTAGGTTGTGTCCAATCGAAACTCCTGAAGGACCAAACATTGGTCTTATATCATCTCTTTGTGTTTACACAAAGATTAACAAGCTGGGCTTTATTGAAACCCCATACAGAAAGGTTGAAACTGGTAAAGTTGATTTAACCGATGATGGAGTTATATACCTAAGCGCAGAAGAAGAAGAAGCAAAGATTATTGGTCAGGCCAACGCTCCTCTTGATGACGACGGAAACTTTGTTAACGCTAAAGTTAAAGCTCGTTACGAAGGAGACTTCCCTCTTTCTGAGAAGGAGAGCGTGGATCTAATGGACGTTGCTCCTAACCAGATTGCTTCTATTGCAGCATCGCTTATTCCATTCCTTGAGCACGACGATGCTAACCGTGCGCTGATGGGTTCAAACATGATGCGCCAGGCTGTACCTCTGCTAAACCCTGAGGCTCCAGTTGTTGGAACTGGTCTTGAGGGTGCCGTAGTTAAGGATAGCCGCGTACAGGTTGTTGCAGAAGAGGATGGCGTTGTTGAGTTTGTTGATGCCAACGAAATTGTGGTTCGCTATAACCAAACTGAGGAGGAACGTTTTGTTAGCTTCGATCCCGAAGTGAAGCGTTACATAATGCCTAAGTTCAAAAAGACGAACCAGAACACCTGCATCAACATTAAGCCAATGGTAGTTAAGGGCCAGATTATTAAGAAAGGCCAAATCTTAACCCAAGGCTATGCAACAGCAGGTGGCGAGCTTGCTTTAGGTCGTAACCTAAAAGTGGCATTCATGCCATGGAAGGGTTATAACTTTGAGGATGCTATTGTAATTAGTGAGCGCGTTGTTAGGGAGGATATCTTTACTTCGCTTCACATTGATGAGTATATACTTGAGGTTCGCGATACCAAGCGCGGAATGGAGGAGCTAACTGCCGACATTCCTAACGTTAGCGAGGAGGCTACTAAAAACCTCGACGAGAACGGTATGATTCGTATTGGTGCCGAAGTGGTTCCTGGTGATATCCTAATTGGTAAGATTACTCCTAAAGGCGAATCGGATCCAACACCAGAGGAGAAGCTTCTTCGTGCAATCTTTGGTGATAAGGCTGGTGATGTTAAGGATGCTTCGCTAAAGGCATCTCCATCGCTACGTGGTGTTGTTATAGATAAGGCGTTGTTCTCTCGCTCAGTAAAAGATCCTAAAAAGGGTAAGAGCAATGAGAAGAGCCTTCTTGCTAGAATCGATGACGAGTTTAACAACCACGTTAACGAGCTTAAGAATCGCCTTATCGACAAATTATTCCTTGTAGTTAACGGAAAAACTTCGCAAGGTGTTTACGATACCCTAAACCAAGAGCTAATTGGCCGTGGGGTTAAGTTTACCCAGAAGATGCTTATGGATATCGACTACTTAAACGTAAATCCAAACAAGTGGACTACCGATAAGAAAAAGAACGATACCATTAGAGCAATTATCCACAACTACGTGCTTAAGTTCAAGGAGTACGATGCCGAATACAAACGCAAGAAGTTCAATGTAACCATAGGTGATGAGCTACCAGCAGGTATCATTCAGCTAGCAAAGGTTTACATTGCTAAGAAGCGTAAGATTAAGGTAGGGGATAAAATGGCGGGTCGTCACGGAAACAAGGGTATTGTTGCCAAAATTGTACGCGACGAGGATATGCCATTCCTTGAGGACGGAACACCAGTAGATATAGTGCTAAACCCACTAGGTGTGCCTTCTCGTATGAACCTTGGACAGATTTACGAAACCGTTCTAGGATGGGCCGGACAGAAGCTGGGCGTTAAGTTTGCCACTCCAATTTTTGATGGAGGCGATCTTGATGAGATCAGCAAGTACACCGATCAAGCAGGCGTTCCACGTTATGGTAGAAGCTATTTACATGATGGCGGTACCGGTGAGCGCTTTGACCAGCCAGCAACCGTAGGTGTTATCTACATGCTTAAGCTAGGCCATATGGTTGACGATAAGATGCACGCCCGTTCTATTGGACCATACTCGCTTATTACCCAACAGCCCCTTGGTGGTAAAGCCCAGTTCGGGGGTCAGCGTTTCGGAGAGATGGAGGTTTGGGCTCTTGAGGCATTTGGTGCATCGCACATCCTTCAGGAGATCCTCACCATTAAGTCCGATGACGTTGTTGGTAGAGCAAAGGCTTACGAGGCTATTGTTAAGGGAGAATCAATGCCACCTGCCGGAATACCGGAGTCGCTAAACGTTCTTCTGCACGAGCTCCGAGGTCTGGGATTGAGCATAAATCTCGACTAGACCGTTTTGCTTACATCTTGGTCGGGGAGGAGAGTCCCCGACCTACTTTGCAAAACTTAACTTATATAACTTACAGAATATGTCGTTCAGAAGGGATAATAAGGTTAAAAGCAGCTTTAACAAAATTACCATTGGTCTTGCATCGCCCGAAGAGGTTTTGGAGCGGTCGAGCGGTGAAGTGCTAAAACCCGAAACCATAAACTACCGTACCTATAAACCTGAACGTGACGGTCTTTTCTGCGAGCGCATTTTTGGTCCTGTTAAGGACTATGAGTGCCATTGCGGAAAGTACAAGCGAATCAGATATAAAGGTATCGTTTGCGACCGATGCGGAGTAGAGGTTACCGAGAAGAAGGTGCGTCGCGAACGTATGGGGCACATTAACTTGGTAGTTCCTGTTGCTCATATATGGTATTTCCGATCCCTGCCAAATAAAATTGGCTACCTATTGGGACTTCCTACCAAGAAGTTAGATGCTATTATTTACTACGAGCGTTACGTTGTTATAAACCCAGGTATTAAGGCTGCCGATGGTGTTAAATACCTTGACTTTCTTACCGAGGAGGAGTACCTAGATATTCTAGAAACCCTTCCTAAGGAGAACCAGCACCTTGACGATAGCGACCCAAACAAGTTTATGGCTGGTATGGGAGCAGAGGCTCTTCATACGCTTCTTACCCGTATCAATCTAGATGAGCTGTCGTACAACCTGCGTCACCAAGCAAACAACGAAACCTCTCAGCAACGTAAGAACGAAGCGCTTAAGCGTCTTCAGGTTGTAGAGGCTTTCCGTGAGTCTGTTAACATTAACCGTCCAGAGTGGATGATTCTTAAGGTGGTTCCAGTTATTCCACCAGAACTTCGTCCGTTAGTTCCTCTTGATGGGGGGCGTTTTGCAACCTCGGATCTAAATGACTTGTACCGCAGGGTTATTATTCGTAACAACCGCTTAAAGAGGCTTATTGAGATTAAGGCTCCTGAAGTGATTCTTAGAAATGAGAAACGTATGCTTCAAGAGTCTGTTGACTCGCTATTCGATAACTCACGCAAATCTAACGCAGTTAAAACGGATGCCAACCGTCCACTTAAATCGTTAAGCGATAGCTTAAAGGGTAAGCAGGGTCGTTTCCGTCAGAACTTGTTGGGTAAGCGTGTTGACTACTCTGCCCGTTCCGTAATTGTTGTGGGTCCAGAGCTAAAAATGCACGAGTGCGGTTTGCCAAAAGACATGGCAGCCGAGCTATACAAGCCGTTTGTAATCCGCAAGCTTATTGAGCGCGGTATTGTAAAAACGGTTAAATCGGCAAAGAAGATTGTTGATAGGAAGGATCCAGTTGTTTGGGATATTCTTGAGAACGTTCTTAAGGGTCACCCAGTTATGCTAAACCGTGCTCCAACCCTTCACCGTCTTGGTATTCAAGCATTCCAGCCTAAGCTAATTGAAGGAAAAGCTATCCAGCTGCACCCACTTTCATGTACTGCGTTCAACGCGGACTTTGACGGTGACCAGATGGCGGTTCACCTTCCTCTTGGCAACGAGGCTGTACTTGAAGCTCAGATGCTGATGTTAGGTTCTCACAACATCCTTAACCCTGCTAACGGTGCGCCTATTACCGTACCTTCGCAGGACATGGTTCTTGGTTTGTACTACATTACCAAGCCACGTAGAGGGGTGAAAGGTGAAGGATTTATTTTCTATTCAGCCGAGGAAACAATTATTGCTTACAACGAGAAGGCCGCAGATCTTCATGCCATTGTTAAAGTACGTATTAAGCAGCAACAGCCCGATGGCTCATACAAACATGAGCTAATTGAAACCACCGTAGGTCGTATCATCTTTAACCAGTACGTTCCTACCGAGATGGGTTACATTAACGAGGTGCTAACCAAGAAATCGCTTCGCGACATTATTGGTACAGTACTTAAGAAGGCTGGTACTGCACGTACTGCACAGTTCCTTGATGATATTAAGGATCTAGGGTACTACATGGCGTTCAAGGGTGGTCTGTCGTTCAATCTAAACGACGTTATTGTTCCAGACGATAAGGTAGAACTTGTTGAAGAGGGCTACGCTCAGGTTGACGAGGTTATGGCCAACTACAACATGGGTCTTATCACCAATAACGAACGTTATAACCAGATTATTGATATCTGGACACATACCAACGCGAAGCTAACCATTACCCTGCTTAAGAGAATTGCAGAGGACAACCAAGGGTTCAACTCAGTTTACATGATGCTTGACTCTGGTGCCCGTGGTTCTAAGGAGCAGATTCGTCAGCTTTGCGGTATGCGTGGTCTTATGGCAAAACCACAAAAATCTGGCTCTACTGGTAGCGAGATTATTGAGAACCCAATTCTTTCGAACTTTAAGGAAGGTCTTTCGGTTCTTGAGTACTTTATCTCTACCCACGGTGCTCGTAAAGGTTTGGCCGATACCGCGCTTAAGACCGCTGACGCAGGTTACTTAACCCGTCGTTTGGTTGACGTGTCGCAGGATGTTATTATCACTGAGCCCGATTGTGGAACTCTTCGTGGTCTTGTTGCTACTGCAATTAAGAAAAACGAAGATGTTGTGGAGACCTTGTATGAGCGCATTATTGGTCGTACAACCGTTCACGATGTTTATCATCCACTTACAGGTGATCTAATTATAGGTGCAGGAGAAGAGCTAACCGAGGAAATTTGTAAGATAATTGATGAGTCTCCAATAGAGCAAGTTGAGATTCGTTCGGTTCTTACCTGCGAGTCTAAGAAGGGTGTTTGTGCAAAATGCTACGGACGTAACCTTGCTAATGGCCGTATGGTTCAAAAAGGTGAGGCCGTGGGTGTTATTGCAGCTCAATCAATTGGTGAGCCTGGTACACAGCTTACTCTTCGTACCTTCCACGTTGGGGGTACCGCATCAAACATCATCTCCGACTCTAAAATCGTTGCTCGATTCGATGGTCGTGCTGAGATTGATGAGCTTAGAACGGTTGAGCGTACCGAGGATGGAAAAACATTCCTTGTGGTTATTGGCCGTTTAGCAGAGATGCGTATTGTTGACAAGAATACTGGAATTACCCTAAGCACACATAACGTACCTTACGGTTCTAAGCTGTACATCAACGCTGGTGACGATGTTACCAAGGGACAGCTAATATGCGAATGGGACCCATGGAATGCTGTTATCATTTCTGAATCGGCAGGTAGAATTGCCTTTGATTCGGTTATCAAAGATGTTACTTTCCGTGAGGAGTCTGATGAGCAGACCGGTTACCGCGAAAAGGTTATTATCGAAAGTCGTGATCGTACCAAGAACCCGATGATTAAGATTATGACCGATAACGACGAGGTTATCCGTAACTACAACTTACCAGTATCGTCGCACCTTGTAGTTGAAGATGGTGCTATGGTTAAGGGTGGTGATGTACTTGTTAAGATTCCAAGAGCTGTAGGTAAGTCTGGTGATATCACCGGTGGTCTTCCTCGTGTAACCGAGCTGTTTGAGGCGCGTAACCCATCTAATCCAGCTGTTGTTTCGGAGATTGATGGCGAGGTATCCTTTGGTAAGGTTAAGCGTGGTAACCGTGAGGTTGTGGTAACATCAAAAACTGGCGAAGTTAAGAAGTACTTAGTTCCTCTTTCTAAGCAAATTCTTGTTCAGGAGAACGACTACGTACGCGCTGGTATGCCACTTTCCGATGGTGCAATTACCCCATCAGATATTCTTGCAATTAAGGGTCCAACCAAGGTTCAGGAGTACATTGTTAACGAGGTTCAGGAAGTTTACCGCCTACAGGGTGTGAAGATTAACGACAAGCACTTTGAGGTTATTGTTCGTCAGATGATGCGTAAAGTTGAGATTGACGACCCAGGTGATACTCGCTTCCTAGAGCGCCAGATTGTTGACAAGTGGGAGTTTATGGATGAGAACGATTGGATCTACGACAAGAAAGTTGTTGTTGATTCTGGCGACTCAGCCTCACTTCGCCCTGGTCAGATTATCACTGCGCGCCGATTACGTGATGAGAACTCAATTCTTAAGCGTAAGGATCTTAAGCCAGTTGTTGGACGCGATGCGGTTCCTGCTACTTCTAGCCAGGTACTACAGGGTATTACCCGTGCTGCGCTACAAACAACTAGCTTTATGTCGGCAGCATCGTTCCAGGAAACCACAAAGGTGCTTAACGAAGCCGCAATTCACGGTAAAGTTGACAACCTTGAGGGCTTGAAAGAGAACGTAATTTGCGGACACTTGATCCCTGCAGGTACAGGTCTAAGAGAGTTTGATAAGCTAATTGTTCACTCTAAAGAGGATTATGAGCAGCTTGCTCACACCTCTCAATCGGTAGAAGCATAGCTTAGGCTTACATATAATTTGGAAAGGGGTGCCATGGCGGCACCCCTTTTTTGTTTGGGTTGATTGCAAAACAGCCACTCTGCATTTGGTTCGCTCTCTCTTATTTTACTACATTAGCATTCTAAAAGCATAAAACTCATGTCTGATAAGAAGAACCCTATTAACATTGAAATTAGCGACGAGGTTGCACAGGGAACCTACTCTAATCTCGCTATAATTACCCACTCTACATCGGAATTCATAGTAGATTTTGTACGCATAATGCCGGGCATGCCAAAGGCACAGGTAAAATCGCGCATAATTCTTACTCCCGATCATGCAAAACGCCTTCTGCTTGCCCTACAGGAAAACTTGGCCAAGTTTGAGGCAAATCACGGCGTTGTTGACGTTTCGGAGGGGGGCGGATTACCACCTTTCCCAATGAACTTTGGCGGGCCAACAGGTCAAGCTTAAATGGTTTAGGGTGCTATTAGGCACCCTATTTTGTTTTGTACAACATCTGTTATTCGTATAACAATGCTTTGAATCTCTCGTATTCCTTTGTAGGTTTGTCAATCGATAAAAGGAGTTGGAATGGTTCGTTTTCAGAAGCAAAGGGATAACATAATTAGGCAATCGCATACTCGCAGTAAGGATTATGGGGTTGAGCCCGATATGCTATTCCCAAAGATGATACTTAAGGAGAGCGAGTTGGCCAATCTGCTCGAGAACAAAAAGGAGCTGATAACCGTGGCTTTACCTTTTTTGCAGAACCTATACACACTACTATCGGGTTCGGGATTTGTGGTTATGCTTACCGATGGGAAGGGGTGTATCCTGCAAATTCTTGGAGACGACGAGACGCTTCGCGACGCAGCCGTTCTAAACATGATTCCCGGAGCGTTTATGGCCGAGGAGAGCATTGGTACTAATGCCATGTCTTTAGCCATTACCGAGGGTAGCCCTATTCAGCTAACCGCCCAGGAGCATTTTATTAATGCATACCATCGTTGGACTTGCTCTGCAGCACCAGTTCACGATGTGGATGGGAAAATAATAGCTACAATAAACCTTACAGGGAAAAGCACTTTAGTGCATCCACATACCTTGGGCTTGGTTGTTGCTGCAGTTAAATCCATTGAGCATCAGCTTAGGAATAATAAGCTGCTGGAAGAGCTGCAAGCCTCATCCAGTTTCCTCGATGCGGTTATCAATAACATGTCGTTTTCCATTATTACCATCAATAAGGATAATACAATTGGTAGGGTTAATAGCACCGCATGTAAGTCGTTTGGTATAAACAGCAGAGACTTGGTGGGAAAGCCCATTCAGGATTTTCTTCCAAAGTGGAGCGATGTTTGGCGCGTGGTAAGTAGGTCGGAGCGCTTGCTGGACGAGGAGGTTTCACTTGTAGGATTCTCTGGTGAAGGGCGATACGTAATGAATGCTATGCCCATTCTTTTTCCCGATGGAGAGCTGGAAGGTGTTGTGCTCACGTTTAGGGATATGAAGCGCGTTTATAGCGTTGTAAATAAGTTTACGGGGATGAATGCCCGTTACACCTTCGACGATATAATTGGTGCCAGCGAGTCCATACGCAGAATAATAGACTTTGCGCAGCACGTATCCGATAGCCCATCTACAATCCTCATAACAGGCGAAAGTGGCACAGGGAAAGAGGTGTTTGCGCAGGCAATTCACAATCACAGCTCGCGTCGCGATTCTGGTTTTGTTGCGGTTAACTGTGGTGCAATACCCGAAACGCTTATAGAAAGTGAACTATTTGGCTACGAAGAAGGTGCTTTTACTGGTGCAAGAAAGGGTGGGCGACCTGGTAAGTTTGAACTGGCCAATGGGGGAACCCTTTTCCTTGATGAGGTTGGAGAAATGCCTATCGATATGCAGGTTCGGCTACTTAGAGCCATACAGGAGGGGCTGATTACGCGCGTTGGAGGAAGCAAGCCCATTCCCGTTGATGTTAGAATAATTGCGGCTACTAACAAGGATTTGAAGGAAGAGGTTGAAAAGAATAAGTTTAGGCTAGATTTATACTACCGCCTAAGCGTAATACCACTAAGAATTCCACCTTTACGGGAACGCAGGGAGGACATTCCTATTCTAATAAAATTCTTCTTAAACTCAAAAGCCATTAAGCTCCGCAAGGATGTTCCCGTAATTGAACGCGATGTTTTCCAAATGCTACTTAGGTACGAGTGGCCTGGAAATGTTAGGGAACTGGAAAACTTTATTGAAAAAACGGTAAACCTTAATGGTGAGATTCTTCTTGATGTTAAGGACGAGAAGGAGTTCCGAATGAAGTACTTTTACAGTGAGCCATCTACTTCAGATTCCGATACAAGTATTGCCGGTTATAGACTAAAATCGCTAGAGGAGGTAGAAAAGGAGGCTCTTATTAAAACCATAGACCTTTGCTCTGGAAATATGAGTAAAGCCGCAAAAATTCTTAAAATTAGTCGCAATACGTTGTATCAGAAGTGCAAAACTTACGGTATAGACAGGTAGCACCATAAGATAGTTTATAATAGAAGCAGGTTTTTAGCCTGCTTTTGTTGTTTTAACACCCTTTCACATTCTTTTTTGCTGTGAAGAGCCTCCAGTAAACCCATTCATTTAGCCATAGTGTTAGGAAAAGGAACAGTGTCCTTAAACAGTACACCGTTTACTTGCTATTTGTACTGAATAAGTACAGCATAGTAGAGGTGTTACACCTACTACTTATATGTAAGTACAATATATATAGCAATATACGATTATTGGCACGTAGGTTGAAAGTAGAGTGGCATACCGTTAATTGGCTAACAAGAGGTTGAGCGATGCGGTTGTAATGTAGGTTTAGGATTAGTAAAGCGCATGGCAGACTTTGCAATAATAGTAATATCCTTTGCATAAGGGTATGCATATTAAAGGTTATAGTCGTGCTTTTCTCTCGAAGGGTAGCCACTGCTCTGGCTACCCTTCACCAGAAGAGAGCTAATTCTAATTAAAAATTGATGGAATTATTACCGAATATGGCCTTAGGTCAATAGTTTGGGTGTCCAGTGTGCTGCTGTTGCTGTTTTGGGTTGGTTTTGGGTTTCATAGCGCAGTGCACACTGGTATTCCAAACTGGTTAAAGAAAAACAACAACCATGGAAGAGAAAACAATGAGATTGGCTGATGTAGCAACGTTCGATGCCGACGCGCTACAACGATTACGTAGGTACCTAATAGGCTTGCGTATTTTCTCTCTAAAGGGAAAAACAATGGTTTCCACTGAATCGATTGCCGAACAGCAGGGCGTTGATACATCAGTCGTTTTCTCCGATTTGCAGCAAGCTGGTGCAGGAGATGGTGTGAGGGCAATTTTTGATGTTAACCCGTTAATACATCATCTGGAGGAGGTGCTAGGATTCTTTAGGGTTGATGAGGCTTGCATTGTTGGCTGTGGCCGTTTAGCAAATGCCATAATAACTAACCAGTCGTTTCTTAGCTGCGGAATAAAGCTGGTTGCCGCATTTGATGTAAAGCCAACCCTTATTGATAACGAGCTATGGGGAGTAAAGGTGATAGAGATGGATAGGTTTAGCTCCATGGTACAACGCATGCATCTAGTTATGGGAATTATAGCAACCCCATCGGAGCAGGTAGAGGCAGTTGCTCAATCCATGATTGATGCGGGTATAAGAATAATATGGAACTTTTCGGTTAAACCATTCTACGCACCAGACGGAATAGCTTACAAGCAATCGTTACTAACCGACGACCTTGCAGAAGCATATGCCGATTTGGTTAGTCAATACCAGACCATAAGCCCTGCACTAAGCTAAATGGTCTTGAAACAAAACACACAACACACACAACGTATCATGAAAACAAGTGGCAAAATTGAACTGGTAATCTGCTTGGGGAGCTCTTGCTTTTCCAGGGGAAACAGAGAGACGCTTGAGGCACTTAAGGCTTACCTTAAGGAGAACAAGCTTGAGGATAGGGTGATGTTCAAGGGACAGCTATGTTCTGGTTCGTGCAATAAGGGGCCTGTTATTTGGATTAACGGAAAGCAGTACGAGGCCGTTACTCCTGCGGGTGCCATTGGAATCATAGAACAGTCATTTGCCGAATGCCATGAACGTTAATCAACCCATATACACAGAACAGAACAACTGTCAGGACTGCTACAAGTGCATAAGGCACTGTCCTGTAAAGGCCATTCGCATCTCTAACGACTGCGCATCGGTAATAGACGAGGTTTGCATTGCTTGCGGCAAGTGCGTGGAGGTTTGCCCTGTAAAGGCAAAAAAGGTTAGAAGCGATTTGGAGGTTGTTAAAATGCTTATCAGGAATGGGAAAAGGGTAGTTGTATCCTTGGCTCCATCGTGGGTAAGCGAATTCGAAGGGGTGGCGCCATCTACACTAATAGCAGCCATTAAGCGCTTAGGGGTTTTTGCAGTGTCGGAAACGGCTCTTGGAGCAGAGATGGTTAATAGGAACATCAGGAGCACGTTGCTACAAAGCAAGGGAGGGGTAACCATCTCATCGGCCTGTCCTGCCATTGTTGATCTTGTACGAAAGCATTACCCTCAGTACTATAATCTTATTTCGCCAGTGCTATCGCCAGCACAGGCGCATGCTCAGTATTTAAAGGACTATTATGGCGATGATACCCATGTGGTATTTGTGGGGCCATGCATTGCAAAGAAACGCGAATCCGACTCCAATAAGCAGATAATTGATGCCGCTTTAACCTTTGATGAGCTTCGCTCTTGGCTAGACGATGAGTGGATTGAACTGGTACCAACCGCCGTAAATGAGGAGTCGTATTTTGAACCCGTAGAGGCCGTATCTGGTGCCATTTACCCAGTAGAAGGGGGAATGATAGAGGGAATTAGAAGAGGCATGAATGGTACCGATATTCATTTTATGTCCTTCTCGGGGATGGATGCCGTGCGCCAAACTCTTACGGGAATTGAGGAGTGGGATTCCTCTAGCACCCTGTTTCTTGAGCTGTTGGCTTGCGCTGGAGGCTGTATTAATGGCCCTGGTGTTAGTCATAAAAAATCCATTGCTGTGCGCCGCGGAGTTGTAGCTAAAAGCACATTGGTTAAGATGAAAACCGTAGGCCCAGGAAACGAGCTAATTAGCACAGTGCCTATTGGTATGGATCCTGTTTCCTTGCCAGCCAACGGCAGGACGGTTCATAGCAGTCAGGATATAGCCGAAGCCCTAAAGGCTGTAGGTAAGCTCTCCGTTAAGGATGAGCTAAACTGTGGAGGCTGTGGGTATGAGAGCTGTAACGATTTTGCCATTGCAATGCTCGAAGGTAAAGCCGAGCGTAACATGTGCGTATCCTACATGCGCAGGGTTGCACACGATAAGGCAACAGTGCTTCTCCAGCGTATTCCAAGCGGAGTGCTTCTTGTTGACGAAAACCTTAGGGTACTAGAAGGCAACCAGAACTTTGCTCGTATGTTAGGCTCCGATGCCCAGCTAATTTTTGATGTTAACCCTGGAATGGGGGGCGCCGATGTTACCAAGCTTGTTCCGTTCCATAAGTTTTTCTCCCTTGTGCTTAGAACAGGGAAGGATATAATTGATAGGGATGTGAAGCTCAACGGTCATCTGCTTAAAGTTTCGGTGTTCTCTGTGCAGCAGCATAAAATAGTTTGCGCTATAGTGCGCGATCTGTATATCCCCGAGGTGCGGAGCGACGAGGTGGTTAGACGAACCCGTTTTATCATCAAGGAAAATCTTGAAACGGTTCAGAAAATAGCCTATCTGCTGGGCGAGAATGCCTCGCGAACCGAAACAATGCTCAACTCAATACTAGAATCGTTTAACGGAGGATTTGGGGATGAAGACGAGAGCATTTCATGTTGATGTAGATTGTGCGCAGCTTTCTAAAGAGGGGTGCCAAGTTTGTGGCGATGTATTCCTATCGCGCCGAATAAAGGAAGAGGATAGGATAATAGCGGTTATGTCCGATGGATTGGGCAGCGGTATTAAGGCCAACGTGCTTGCCACGCTAACCGCATCAATGGCTGTAACGTTCACGTTAGAAAAGCAGCCCATAGACCGCACGGCCCAAATTATAATGAGCACACTGCCTGTTGATAGCAAACGGCAAATTAGCTACGCTACATTTACCATTATCGATATAGAGAGTGGTGGGGAAACGCGGATAATAGAGTTCGACAATCCTGCTTGGATGCTCATTAGGAACGGACGGGTTATTGAGATTGAAAAGGAGCGGGTAAACGTGGTGCTTGAGGGTGGTAGAGCCCGGCAGATGTACCTATCGCACTTTACTCTTGAGCGGGACGATAGGGTTGTGATGGTATCCGACGGTGTAACGCAATCGGGGATAGGTACTAACGACATGCCCTTTGGCTATGGCGACGATTCCATTAGGGAGTTCATTTGCAACCGAATAATTGAAGATCCCACTGTATCGGCCCACGAGCTGGCAAAGGTGGTTATCCGCAAGTCGAACGCAAACGACATATATAAACCACAGGACGATATCAGCTGTGCTGTAATTCACTTTAGGGAGCCCCGCAGGCTTATGGTTTGCTCTGGCCCTCCGTACGATGAGATTCGCGATAAGCTGCTTGCCGAAATGGTTAGTGACTTTAAGGGTAAAAAGGTTGTTTGTGGTGGTACAACCTCTCAAATACTGGCTAGGGAACTTGGTTTATCCATTGATGTTGGGTTCAATATCGATGATTCTGGCCTTCCCCCCGCATCAAAAATGAAGGGGATAGATTTGGTTACCGAAGGTATTCTAACCATTGGACGGGTTGCCGAGATTCTTGAAAACATGCAAGGCTCCGAAGTATTAGGTTCTGGTCCGGCTGTGGCCATTTGCAAGTTGCTGCTGGGTTCCGATGTTATAAGCCTTGTGGTTGGCACCAAGATAAACGTTGCGCACCAAGACCCCTCTTTGCCTGTGGAGCTAGAAATTAGGCGTAACGTAATGCGCAAAATTGCGCGACTACTGGAAGAGAAGTTTTTAAAGGAAGTAAACATACAATTTATTTAGTGAGCCATGGATGATAAAAAGATTGAAGTGCTAGTTTGTTCGGGTACGCTCTGTTACCTGATGGGAGGATCGGAACTTCAGCTGCTTTCGGAGTGCTTACCCCCCGACCTACGTGGAATGGTGGACGTTAAAGGTTCGCCCTGCCTCGATTTTTGCAACCATCCAAAGAATGGAAGGCCACCTTTTGCAACAATAAATGGACGCTGTATAGCACAGGCTTCTGTGTCGTTACTAATTGCTGAGATTCGAAAAGAGATTAAGGGATAGGAGGGATTTTGATATGGCTGTAACTAATAATGCAATGCTCATCAGACGTGAGCTTATAACTCGTGTTGTCCGTTTACTAATAGAAAATAGACTGGAAGAGGGGATTAACCGCATACCTCTCGAAATGCGCCCTCGTAAGAATGGCTCTGTTCGTTGCTGTGTGCACAAGGATAGGGCTGTAATTAAGTACAAGCTAATGGCTCTGTTGGGCTATAACATCAGCGACGAGGTTGATGAGCTAACCCCACTTTCGGATTACGCTCGTATGGCCAACCAGCGCACAGAGCTTACCGATACCGTTTTAACCGTGGTTGACGAGGCCTGCTCATCGTGCCGCAAAACCAGCTATCAGGTAACCAATATGTGCCGTGGCTGTGTGGCCAGACCATGTATGGTTAACTGTCCAAAGGATTCCATAAAATTTGTCGATGGACAAGCATCTATCGATCATACAACATGCGTAAACTGTGGTCAGTGCCTAAAGGTTTGTCCGTTCCACGCCATTGTTTACATGCCCGTTCCCTGCGAGGAGGCCTGCCCTGTGGGTGCAATAAGCAAGGGTGACGATGGTGTCGAGTCTATTGATATAACCAAATGTATCAACTGTGGTAAGTGTATGACCGCTTGTCCTTTTGGTGCAGTAATGGAAAAATCGCACTTAGTTGAGATTTTCCGCAATAAACGTGAAGGACGCAAGCTTGTAGCCATGGTTGCCCCAGCTATTGCAGGGCAGTTTAGTGCCGATATGGGCAAAATTCTGCACAGCTTTAAGGAGCTTGGCTTCGACTATGTTTATGAGGTTGCCGAGGGTGCCGATATCACAACTAAAGTGGAGGCCGCAGAGCTGCAGGAGCGGCTAGAATCTGGCGCGCCATTCATGACCACCAGCTGCTGTCCTGCCTATACTCAGCTAGTTGATAAGCATATTGAGCAGCTAAAACCATACGTATCGCATACCCATACCCCAATGTACTACGCTGCGCAGGTGGCACGCCACAATCATCCAAACGATGTGCTGGTGTTTGTTAGCCCTTGCCCCGCAAAGCGCTGGGAGTCGTTCCACGATCCAAACGTAGATTACACCTTAAGCTTTGAGGAGTATGGCGCATGGATGGTTGCTGCGGGTATTGATGTTAATGCCCTTCGCTCTACCGAGATTGAGCGCTACCCATCGGGCGAAGGCCGTGGCTTTGGCGCTAGTGGTGGGGTGACCCAAGCGGTTAAGGCATTAGCTCCATCAACCCTAAAAATTACTGATATTCAGATTAACGGAATAGACAAAGCGGCCATTCGCCAGCTAAAATCATTCCCAAAGAGCTGCCCCGGAAACTTTGTAGAGGTAATGACCTGCGAGGGCGGATGTATTGGCGGTTGCAACGTTATTAGTAACCCCAAAGTGGCTCTACGCCAGCTTAAGCAAGCAGTAGAGGCTGCTCCAAATATAGTGAACCAAGAGGTATAGATTTTCATAGTGTGTGTGTTTGTTTTGACCCGAGCGTCCCTCCGATGATTATTTATCGGGGGGATGCTCTTTTTTTGTTAAAAGTGAACTTATGCAATCGTTTGCGTTGATTTTCAGTTTGTTTAACCAGATAAAATTCCGTTTTTTTGATATGCATACTCTTGGGGGTGCACGTAAATCCAAATCGGCAACAAAACCTAAAATATTTGCATATGAAACGGTTTTTCATGATTTCAGCAGTGCTTGCAGCAACTCTTTTGCAGGCGTGTAGCAGTGTTCTTGATATCAGTAGGGTTGATATATCCTCACCAAAAGGAGTTCTTAAAGTTGAGTTCCTTTTGCTTGATAATGGGCAGCCAGCCTATAGGTTGCTGCGGGGCGATGTAACGGTAATAGACACATCAACCCTTGGCTTTACCTTTAAGAATGCAGCACCCATTGCACTGGGGCTAGCAATTACCGATACGGCAACCAGAGCCGTTAACGACCCATGGGAGATGCCTTGGGGCGAGCAGCTGCACGTTGATAACCGCTTTAATGAGCTACGCGTATCGCTGGTTGAGCAACAGGCACCCAATCGTAAGTTGGATATTGTCTTTAGGATTTACGACGATGGCATGGGCTTTAGGTATGAGTTCCCATCACAGACAGGCTTAGATACCCTTATCATTATGGATGAGCACACGCAGTTTCAGCTAGCTGGCAACCACACCTGCTGGTGGCAACCTGGCGATTGGGATATCTATGAGCACCTTTACAATACAACCCCATTTAGCGGTATCGATGCGCTTAGCAAGCAGAATCATCCCAATCTGGCTCAAACCTACATTCCAGAGAATGCGGTGAATACGCCAGTAACCATGAAAACCGCCGAGGGACTTTACCTTAGCTTTCATGAGGCCGATATGGGCGATTACACCGATATGACGCTAAAGGTTTTCCCATCGCGCTTCCTAATGGAGAGTGAGCTGGTTGGCAATGCCACTGGTGTAAAGGCTGTGGTTAAAGTGCCCTTTAGCACGCCTTGGCGCACGGTTATGGTGACCGATAGGGCTGGTGATTTAATTGAATCGCGACTCATTGAGAACTTGAACGAGCCCAATAAGCTGGACGATGTATCGTGGATTAAGCCAACCAAGTACGTTGGTATATGGTGGGAAATGCATCTGGACAAGGCATCGTGGGATATGGCAAGCGGAAAGCATGGTGCCACCACGGCTAATGCTAAGCGTTACATCGACTTTGCTGCCGAAAATAGCATAGGCGCAGTGCTTGTAGAGGGCTGGAACACCGGCTGGGAGCACTGGATTGGCTTTGACGATAGGGAGGGCGTGTTTGACTTTGTTACCCCTTATGCCGATTACGATTTGCAGGAGGTTGTACGCTACGGTAAGAGCAAGGGCGTTGAGATAATTATGCACCACGAAACATCGGCAGCGCCACGCACCTACGAGCAGCAGCTGGATACCGCCTATGCGCTAATGCATAGCCTTGGTGTAAGCATGGTAAAAACGGGCTATGTGGGTAAAATTATTCCAAAGGGAGAGTATCACCATGGGCAGTGGATGCACAGGCACTACCAAAAGGTGCTTGAAACTGCCGCAAAGTACGGCGTTGCCGTTAATGCACACGAGCCCTTTAAGGCAACTGGCGAGCGGCGTACCTATCCCAACGCCATTTCGCGGGAGGGTTTACGCGGACAGGAGTTTAACGCGTGGGCTTCCGATGGTGGCAACCCCGCCGAGCACCTATCGGTGGTGGCTTTTACACGCATGCTTGCAGGGCCAATAGATTACACGCCGGGTATATTCAACATCAAGCTAAAGCCATACAAGCCCAACAATCAGGTTAACACAACGCTGGCGCATCAGCTAGCGCTATACGTGGTTGTTTACAGCCCAATACAAATGGCTGCCGATTTGCCCGAGCACTACCAAGGACACCCCGCCTTTCAGTTTATTCGCGATGTTGGGATTAACTGGGAGGAGACCCGCGTGCTAGATGGCGAACCTGCCGATTTTGTTACCATTGCCCGCAAGGAGCGCGAAACAGGCAACTGGTTCCTTGGCTCCATAACCGATGAGAATGCCCGCGAACAGACCATCGTTCTCGATTTTCTTGATACCGATATTCCCTACACCGCAACCATTTACGCCGATGGCGCCAAGGCGCACTGGGATAAAAATCCAACCGATATTACAATTACCAAGCAAGTTGTTCGCAAAGGCGATACCCTTACCCTAAAGCTTGCCCCAGGTGGAGGAGCCGCAGTTTCGTTTATTAAAAAGTAAACCTAATCCATATTATAAAAGCCGCTTTGGTATTGCACCGGAGCGGCTTTTTGTTTGATGGGCTGGATTAGTTTCAACTCGCTAATAATTGTGTTTTTACTTAAGCTTTTCGTTTCTTTTGGAAAATCTTTTATCATGAGGTTTCAAGGCATAGTAATTACTAGGAAGCCCCGTTTGCCTGAGGCTATAACATTCATTCTTACCGCGTTGGGCGGCGGTTGTACCGCCGTCCGATTATTCTTCAAGGCTTCTCCTTGGTGTAAGTAAAGGAAAAGCACACTCCGCTAACACGCGTGGTAACTAGGCAAAGAATATTGGCTATATTTGCTTTACATACTAAAAGTTAGAGAAGAGTTACTTTCTCGAGATAGGCTTTATAAAGAGAACTAAGTAATGTTTTGTACTCGCAAACCCACACGAGAGGACTGGCTTCGCATAACTTGCAAAGTGCGATCGGTTTGTTCGGTAGCGGGGGTTAACAGTGGGCTGGTTGAGTTTCCAATAGTTTTAGCTCAAAAAAAACTTTAATATATTATAAATGAAGACACGATTTAGATTGATACTTGGGTTACTTTTAGTACTAGCAATAATTATTATTGGAGTGTATGTGGTATCTAAAGGTAATTTTTACCGGAAAATGAATAAAGTATCACTTAATTCTGAGCATTTGTGGTTTGGCTATCCCACTATCTTTAATGGATTTTTTGACACTTACTTTCGATATCCAAACCAACTAAATGAACTGTATGATTTTTATTCTAACAATGCAGTTGCTTATGAAGAGATTGTAAATAGGATGAAAGATCCTTTTTCGGAAACGGGTGCAGATTTACTATATGTTCCTGTTTATTCGAAATTGAATAATTTATGTGAGGGGTATCTTTTGATTAGTGCAGGTATTGATGGAAAACTCAATAATTTGATAAATGACACTACTTACTTTGAAGATGTAAAGAAGTTAACCCTTTATAATCAATTTGATGCAGCAACTAGTCTCTCTTTTAGACAATATAACTTGACCTTTAAATTAACGGACTACTTATTTGGGGATAAAGATTTGTTAGTTGAATTTGCTAATGGTATAGATATCTTTATAAATAACTCTAGCCATAGAATATTTACTCCGTCGGCATTGATGGATAAGTCATATCCTAAAGGTTTTTCGAGGTTAGATTGTTGTGTAGAGGGCATAGTAAAAAGTATTGATAGCAATAAAGTTGTAGTTGTTGATTCAAAAAGCAGTGCTGTTTGTTCAATGTATTCTGGTAGGCTAATGAATGTTGAAGAATCAGATGAAGTAAAGATTATTGGTCAATATAAAAATAGAATAGATTCAATGAGTAGGACAATATTTTTAGAAAATTGTATTGTCATTAATAGGTAATTTGGATAGGTGAAACTTGTATTTTTTCTTCGCTCTGCCCCGTTCGCTTGAGGCTCCAAAGTTCATTCTTACCGCGTTGGGCGGCGGTTGTACCGCCGTCCGATTATTCTACAAGGCTTCGCCTTGGTGTAAGTAAAGGAAAAGCGAACCCTGTCAAAACAGGTGGGGTTTGTTGCTTAAAATGCATTATTTATATATAATAATAGATTGATATTTAATGGATTGATTTAAATTATTTTTCACATCTTTCCTCCCACATTTTCGGGTCACGGCTGGTGTGGAGCACCGAAGTAACCACAATGGTTTTCTTTTGGTCGTCTATGAAATAATGTACAACAAAGGGGAACTTCTTCACCGTAGCTGTGTGGTTAATTTTATAACGAATGGCAAAAGCAGAAGGATTTTTGCGGATAGTTTTGAGAACGGCCTGTACCTGTTTATAAAACTTTATGCCCAAGTTAGGCTGTGCTTTATTGTACCATTCGATGCTTTCAATAATATCAAGGTCAGCTGTAGGGTCAACAATAATTTTATAAGCCATACTTTTGGTTTATTTCTTCTTGCACGTCTTCCCAACCCCTGTAGCTTTCAGGGTTTTTCTTGTAGTTTTCCATTCGTTGGTCAATAATCTCCTTGTGCCATTCCGGGATATCTGCACTTTCAATGGCTTCAACATTTTGCACAAATGAAAGGCTTTTCATGAGTTCCATAAAAAGGCTTTCTTTATTATCGGGTATAGTAACTGTAATTTGTTTCATAATTAATTGATGTTAAGATGTGTAAGCCTGTTTGGCCTTAAAGTCACGTATTGCTAAATCCAAAAAAGCATCAATTACTTTTCTTGTATCACCAGAAATGTCCTGTATTACCTCAAATTTCTTAAGTAAATCTTTGTCTTTTATCTGCACCTGATTATCGCTTACAAGATAATCTGTAGTAACCCCGAGAGCATCGGCAAGAGCCTTGAGCGCATCAGCAGGGGGGATGCTTGCCCCCAACTCATAACGAGACAGGGTTTTAGGATTAATCTCCGAAGCCTTTGCCAAATCCCCTTGAGATAAATCTTTTTGTTGGCGTGTAAGCCTTATTCTTTCCGCAATGGTCATAAGCAAGAATATTTAAGGTTGTTTTGTTTTAATTGAATCCGCTTTTCAACAAAAGTAAGAATAAATGTTGAAATATGTCTCATAAATGTCTGTTGTGTTGGTTTCAATGCATCGTATAGTTGCATTGTTTTATTACCCCGTTCGCCTGAGGCTCTAACATTCATTCTTACCGCGTTGGGCGGCGGTTGTACCGCCGTCCGATTATTCTTCAAGGCTTCGCCTTGGTGTACGTAAAGGAAAAGCACACCCCGTTAACACGCGTGGTAACTAAGCAAAGGTTTTGGTTAGCTTGCAAAGTAGCCATAAGTGCTGTTGGGACTAGATAACATTTTGCTCTCGCAAAACTACTCTAGGGGATTGGCTTCGCCGAACTCGCAGAGTGCGATAGGTTTGTTCGGTAGCAGTGAACTACCATCACGGTTGAACGGCTGAAAAAACGGGGCTACATCTCCATGTTGGAGCTCTACAATCACCTAAAGCCAGCAAGGGGGTTGTTTCCTATGACTTAACGAACCGCCATATACGAGACCCGTACGTACGGTAGCCCCGTTCTTTCGGTATGGGGTAAATTGTGAGAGGCTCTCCCCGTCAGCTTAGCTGGCGGGGCAGTCTACTCGATTAGGGGCTGGGGGTTATTTCTCTATTCTGTCTAACTTTTGGGGATTTTGTCTACAATCAAATACGGAAACAATTCTAGCATATTGTCATTAAACCTGTATATGATTTTATAATTATTTTCAACAATAAAGCGATATTCGAATGGTCTATCAAGTAATAAGGGTTCTTTTACACCAATTAATGGATTTGATTCTAACAGGATGGATTTCTTAACAATTCCCTTAACGATTTTTCTAGCAATACTATGGTTTGCTTTAAAACTATAATAATCAAATATCTCTTGGAGTTGAACAAGAGAAGTATCAGACCATAGAACCTTTACTTCCATTTATCAATTTGGTTAAGAAGACTTCGTGCTTCTGTAACTCTTTCATTTTTAATATCGTCCTCGGATTTATCAATGATTTCATTGAATTCTTTTATTGTCATAGGACTCAACTCTTCTTCAAGTTTTTTCTTTCTTTCAATTCGAAGTACCCTTTCAAGTTTAGTGACAAGTTCATCGTCAGCAACTCTAAGGAATTCTTGAACAAAGTGTATCTTTCTTGCTTGAATGTCCATTGTTATACTTTTTTCTCTTTGCAAAGATAAGTATTATTTCATTCGTAGTAAAGCGTCTCGATTTTCTTCCCCTTGCCCCGTTCGCCTGAGACTCTAACTTTCATTCTTACCGCGTTGGGCGGCGGTTGTACCGCCGTCCGATTATTCTTCAAGGCTTCGCCTTGGTGTAGGTAAAGGAAAAGCACACCCCGCTTCTACGCGTGGTAACTAAGCAAAGGTTTTGGTTAGCTAGCAAAGTAGCCATAAGAGCTATCGGGGCTAGATAATATTTTGCTATCACAAAGCCACACGAGGAGATTGGCTTCGCCGAACTCTCAAAGTACGATAGGTTCATGCGGTAGCAGTGAACTACCATCACGGTTGAACGGCTGAAAAAACGGGGCACATCTCCATGTTGGAGCTCTACAATCACCTAAAGATCGAAAGGGGACTGTTTCCTATGACTTAGCGAACCGCCGTATACGGGACCCGTACGTACGGTGGCCCCCGTTCTCTCGGTACGGGGTAAATTGTGAGAGGCTCTCCCCGTCAGCTTAGCTGGCGGGGCAGTCTACTCGATTGGGCAAAGTTTTTTTTAGTTATCCGAATTGTCGTTAATTGGATTGTCTTTGGAAGGTTGTTTATAAAATGCTGGAATTATTTTACTTATACCCACACCACCAATCAAACCTGTTAGAAATGTCAACCAAGGAATAAAAAAGCTTTCCTTGAAAAAAAGTATAAGAAGTGTAATTATAGGTATAGTAATTACAACTGCAACAATTAAAATTCGTAAAGATTTTTGGTTAACTATTGATGCATCGATTTTTTTGACTTCAATTTCTTTTATTGCATCAATTCTTTTAGTGTGATAATCAAAAGCATTTTTTTCATTAATGCTTAAAATATCAAGTAGTTTGTCCTTCTGTGCTTCATTGAATGTGCTAATATCAAAACTACTTTGACTTCCACGTTGAAGTGCAAACATTTCAAGTTCTTCTAATACTCCTTTCATTTTAGACTTTGGAATATCAGTTGACAAATGACTTTCTTCTTCTCCGCTTTGTTCTGGAAGAGTTTCAGCATTTTCAATGTCGCTCATAACTTAATTCCCCTTTTTTATTTCTATAATAGAAGACTTTTGTAAAATTATCTGTTACGGATTGTTTCTTATAAGCACCTGAAAGGGCATAAATAAGTGCTTGATTTAAATACAAATTTAATTCTCTAAGTTTATCCTCAAGAATGTATGACGCTTTTTTCTCTAAATAAACTTCTTCAAAAAATTCTTTAATAAGCATTATTTCGTTTTCTGAAAGATTCTTGCTTTGAGCAAATTCTTTCAAGTATCTCATAAACATTTCCTTCGCTTCATCAAGAGTTCTTTGTTTCTGACTCTGATAAATCAACGGATTTCTTGTTGTTTTAACCTTGGTTTCCATATAGTTAATAACGTGTTTATGAATAAAATGTTTTCAAAGTTATGAAAAAAAGTTATTTAACCAACCTTTTCGTAAAATTTTGCCCAACGGCTGGGGGTGTGTTTTGCGCTGGGGATTGGAACGGAGTTCCTATCCCCCGATACACAGTATCGCCAAAACCGATTAGCTCGCTAATCGGGGAGGAACCCAGCGTGAAATACACCCCTTGTGTGTGCCCAGCATGAGCATGTGCACACTTTTGTGAAAGCTCTG